>Ga0210394_10000274_pt1 | contig 121428 bp, 102 predicted proteins | sample IncBWC12MmetaG_FD_160121 | JGI IMG/M metagenome (GOLD analysis project Ga0210394, IMG submission 160121) | Forest soil microbial communities from Barre Woods Harvard Forest LTER site, Petersham, Massachusetts, United States - Inc-BW-C-12-M | ecosystem: Environmental > Terrestrial > Soil >...
CGAAGAGGTTGGCGAAGTGGCTCGTATTATGTCGCGCAGATATGGGGAACAATCAGAAAAAGAAAACGATAAAAATAAAAAGCTGGATGAAGAACTTGCTGATGTGATGTTTGTGCTAATGTGCATTGCTAACCAAACCGGCATAGATTTAGAAAAAGCCTTAGAAGAAAATCTAAAAAAGAAAACAACGCGCGATAGCGAAAGGCATAAGAACAACGAGAAATTAAAATAATACTATGAAATTATATTCGGTAAATAGCGGAAATTTTAAATTAGATGGTGGTGCTATGTTTGGTGTTGTGCCCAAAACGGTGTGGAACAAAACAAATCCGGCAGATGAAAACAACCTGTGTAGCTGGAGCATGCGTTGTTTATTGGTTGAAACCGGTAACCGTTTAATTTTAATTGACAATGGTTTAGGTGATAAACAAAACGAAAAGTTTTTTGGTTACTATTATTTACACGGAGACGATTCGTTAGAAAAATCGTTTTCAAAACATGGTTTTACGTTTGATGATGTTACCGATGTTTTTTTAACCCATTTGCATTTTGACCATTGTGGGGGTAGTATTAAATATACCGATGCGGCAAAAACAAAATTAGTACCAACCTTTAAAAACGCAAAATACTGGAGCAATAGTAAACATTGGTGTTGGGCAACAAATCCGAATCCACGTGAGAAAGCAAGTTTTTTAAAAGAAAATATTTTACCGATACAAGAAAGCGGGCAACTACATTTTATTGATAAAGAAGGTGAATGGCTACCGGGTTTTGAAGTGTTGTTGGTTAATGGCCATACCGAAAGCATGATGCTACCTTTAATTACTTATAAAGAAAGTAAAGTTTTATTTTGTGCTGATTTATTGCCATCTGTAGGGCATTTACCTATACCCTATGTAATGGGTTATGATGTCCGTCCGTTAGAAACATTAAAAGAAAAAGAACGTATTTTACAACAAGCCGTAAACCAAAACTGGACTTTGTTTTTTGAACACGATTCGGTTAACGAAGCCTGCAATTTAGAAAATACAGAAAGAGGGATAAGAGCAAAAAATATTTACAAAATAAGCTCGCTTTAGTCTCTTATTTTTTCTTGGCGTTTTCGTTGTGGGTTTTTACAATAAATCTAACATCGTCGTAACCCAAACTATTACCTTCTATTTTTTTCATTAATTCATCGTCATCTTCAAAAAAGTACGGCGCCTTTTCCTGAAAGTTTTTTGGTTTTACTTTCATCAGGCTGTTAGGGTCTTTTCTTTTTTGAAGAAAATATTCTATGTTTTTAGACGCATCTTTTTCTTTTTCTGCTTTAGTAAAAACATCACTTGTTGTTGAAATAAACGAATTACTTATGTAACCAAACAAAATTACATCACCATTTTCCAAAACTTCGGCAAACTTAAGTTTGCTCTCTAAACCAATGGGTAACGAACGATAAAACCGTACACCTTTTTTACAATATTGTTTTATGTTGTAAGGTGTTTTATTAATGTCTTTTCCGTCAGCGCCGATAAAACTTATTTTATCGCAATTGGCAACGTCGGCCGAAAATTTTTTGTCTTTAATTTTTCCTTTAACAGTGTCTCCTGAATTTGTTATAATGTATCCGTCATCATAGTCAGCTTGCGAAAAAACAAACTGAGAAACAAACAACAGAGCACATATAATAAAACCCTTTTTCACCACGCAAAGTTAGTTCTTTAAAACATCACCAAAAAGCTTTATTGTTTTTTCGATGTCTTCTTTCGTGTGCGCCGCACTCACAAAACCAACTTCGTAGCCCGAAGGACCAAAATAAACACCATGTTCGTGCCATTTATGATAAAGCTCATTGAACTGTTTTATTCCATCTGCACTAATTTCGTCTGCATTACGCACATGTTCTTTATCCGAAAAAGAAAACCAAAATATAGAACCGATTTGAAACGCTTTAAATTTTATTCCGTGAGATTTAAATTGTTGCTCTATACCTGCAACAAGCATTTTTGTTTTTTGCCCTAAGTCAGTATAAAAATTTGGTTTTAGGCATTCGGTTAGTTGCGCAATGCCCGCAGCCATAGCAACAGGGTTTCCGCTAAGCGTACCCGCTTGGTAAACCCCTCCTTCGGGAGAAATATTGCTCATAATTTCTTTGCTTGACGCATACATGCCGACTGGGAAACCGCCACCAATAATTTTACCGAACGTCATAATATCAGGCTTAATATTGTAATAACCAGCGGCCCCTTCAAATCCCACACGAAAACCGGAAATAACTTCGTCGAAAATTAACAGCGAACCATGTTTGGTACATATATCGCGTAAAAATTGTAAAAATTCTTTCCGTTGCAATAACAACCCATTGTTAGCCGGAATTGGTTCTATAATAATACAAGCAATATCATTGCCATGTTCTTTAAACGCTTGCTCAACCGCAGCCTCATTATTTAAAGAAACAACTAAGGTCTCGTTTACAAAACTTTGTGGAATGCCGGCAGACGAGGTGTTACCAAAGGTTACCAAACCAGAACCTGCTTTAACCAAAACAGAATCGGCATGACCATGAAAGCAACCCTCAAATTTTATAATTTTATTTCGTTTGGTATATCCGCGTGCTAATCTGATAGCGCTCATAACGGCCTCAGTACCCGAACTTACAAAACGTAGTTTCTCAATATATTTATGATTTGATACAATTAACTCCGCTAACTCATTCTCTAATTCGGTGGGTGCACCAAAGGATGTACCGTTTTGCATAACATCACTAACTTTTTTTAGCACCGTATCATTTGCGTGTCCCAATATAAGCGGGCCCCAACTGCCGCAATAATCAATATATTCGTTACCATCAGCATCCCAAATATGCGAACCCTTTCCTTTTTTTATAAACAGCGGAACGCCGCCCACAGAACGGAATGCACGCACAGGTGAGTTTACTCCGCCAGGGAAAAATGTTTTTGCTTTTTCAAACAACGTGGTTGATTTATCTTTTTTAAGCATAGTTATTATAAAATGTTATGTTGATTAAACGGTTAATTAATAAATGAGGGGTGATGTTATTCGTCGTAATTTTTTGCAAAATTGCACATTAGTTTTTAATTATGCGACTTAGATAAAGAATGCGTTTACTGTTTTTAGCCATATTGGGTGTTTGTTTAATTGCGTTAGCCTCTTATATAGGCATGAGCAAGCCGGCAAACAATATAAAAACAACTATTATTGAGTCGCCTAAAAAAATAGTAGTTCCGCCTCCTACCCTATCGAAAAAACTGCAAAAAAAACAAGTTACATTAGATTCTATTTTTAATTCTGACTTTAAGCGCGGTATATTTAATGGTTGTGTAGCTGTTTCGTATCACGATACGCTTATCTATCAAAATGCGATGGGCTTTGAAAACATCAGCTGCAAAAAAAATCTTTGTAATGAGTCTGTTTTTCAGTTGGCCTCGGTAAGTAAAATGTTTACAGCCGTTGCTGTGCTTAAACTGGTTGAGCAAAACAAGCTTGCCTTAACAGATAACATTCAAAAATATTTTCCTGATTTTCCTTATCAAAATATTACTATTAAAAACCTGCTTTCGCATACCAGTGGTTTACCAAACTATCTTTATTTTTATTACCACCTGCCTAAACAAGCTGATATACTTACAAATGCAGCTGTTTTAGATTTACTTACCACACACAAGCCGGCAGCGTATTTTAAACCAGGCAGACGTTTTCAGTATAACAACACCAATTATGTTTTGTTGGCACTATTAGTTGAAAAGCTTAGTGGACAAACCTTTCAGGCGTTTGTAAAACAAAATATTTTTGATGTGTGTGGCATGAACAACAGTTACTTTTTTAGTGTAAGCGATACGCTAAAAAACCAAGCTCTTGCCTTTGATTACCGTAAACGCCCTATTGGTACTGATGAGTTTGATTGGGTGGTGGGCGATAAAGGGGTTTGCTCTACCCCCCAAGACATGCTTTTGTTCGGGAAAAATCTGTTTGAAGGAAAAGTCATTTCTAATATTAACGAGGCTATTAAACCACATGCACGCACAGGTTATGGCAGGTTTTATGGTCTAGGTTTCCGTATAAACCCTAACGGAGGAGACACGATTATTTTCCACAATGGCTGGTGGCATGGGTACCGCACTGCTTTCCAATACCGTAAATCAGACAAAACCACCATGGCTATTTTAAGCAACCGCTTAGATAAAAGCGTTTATCAAACCGCACGCATTTTCAATGCGTTAGATAATAAAAGTGGTATAAAAGACGAGGGCGATTCAGATTGATTTGACCTTCGCTCATCTTTAAAAAACACAAATACAGCTAATTAATTATTTGTTCATAAAAAAATTTGTGTACCTTAAACCTCTCATTTTCGGCATGTGATAAAATTTATACTTCGAAAAATAGTTTATGGTTTTGTAGTGTTGCTTGGTGTAATTACAGCCATCTTTTTTTTATTTAATGTTTTACCCGGAGACCCAGCCACCGTGCTACTTGGACAACGTGCCAACAAAGATGCCGTTGAGGCAATTAACCGAGATTTAGGCAGAGATAAACCCCTTGTTACACAATATTTTATTTATCTAAATGATTTATCTCCCATCTCTTTTCATAATGAAAATGATAAAAAAAGTGGCTTTTATTTAGATCCTGAAAAATATTCTTTTACTTATTTGTTTTCGCTTGGTGAAAATGATTGCGTGGTTATGAAACCACCTTATTTTAGAAGATCGTACATTACCAAAAGAAAAGTATCTGAAATTATTATTGAAACCCTACCAGAGACAGCTGTGTTGGCTGTTAGCTCAATTATACTGGCAACCATTGTGGGTATATTTTTAGGAGTTGTTGCCGCTATTAAAAAAGATACTTTTTTTGATAGAATGGCGCTTGTACTTTCTGCTCTCGGAATGTCGGCACCTTCTTTTTTTGTGGGTGTAATTATTGCCTGGTTGTTTGGTTATGTACTGGCCGATTATACCGGACTACGAACGATAGGAAGCTTATACGAGTATGATGATTATACCGGCGAAAAATATTTAAGCTTGAAAAATCTTATACTTCCAACCGTTACGCTTGGTATGCGGCCTTTAGCTATTGTGGTTCAGTTAATGCGTAGCTCTTTATTAGATGTTTTATCGCAAGATTATATCAGAACAGCCAAAGCAAAAGGTTTAAATTTCTATAAAATAATAATGAAACATGCACTTAAAAACGCTTTAAACCCGGTGGTTACGGCTATTTCGGGTTGGTTTGCGGGTTTAATGGCTGGGGCGGTTTTTGTTGAAATTGTATTTAGCTGGAAAGGCATAGGTTACGAGGTTTTTGATGCACTAACCAAAAATGATTTACCCGTGGTAATGGGTGCAACCCTTGTGTTTGCTACTTTTTTTGTAGTTACAAATATTGTGGTAGATGTTATTTATGGCATTTTAGATCCACGCATTAGAGTAAAATAACGTATGCGAAAAAAAATTGTTGCCGCTAATTGGAAAATGAATAAAACCTTACAGGAGGGTAAAACCCTTGTAAACACTATCATTTCTGGCAATTCAAATACTGATGTAACAAAAATAATTTTCCCGCCCAGCTTATTTGTTAGCGAATTCTCTTCTTTATTAAAAGAACACACGGGCTTTTTTGTTGGCGCACAAAACTGTTATCATACCGAAAGCGGTGCTTTTACAGGTGAAATAAGCGCTTCTGCCATAGCTTCTTGTGGCGCAACACATGTTATTATCGGTCATTCTGAGCGCAGACAATATTTTCATGAAACGGCAGAACAGCTTAAACAAAAAGTAAATCTTGCTTTAAAGCACAAACTTAAACCCGTGTATTGTGTAGGCGAAAAACTAAACGAACGCCAAACCAACCATTATTTTACAGCAGTAAAAAATCAGTTGCAAGAAGTTCTTTTCCACTTATCTGAAAACGACATTAAAAACATTATTATAGCCTATGAGCCTGTTTGGGCAATAGGCACAGGTTTAACCGCTACGCCCGAGCAAGCACAGGAAATGCATGCTTTTATACGTCTGGCTGTTGCCGAAAAATACGGAACGAGCATTGCTAACCAAACCAGTATTTTATACGGAGGGAGTTGTAATGCTAAAAATGCTAAAGAACTTTTTGCTTGCGCAGATGTTGATGGGGGGTTAATTGGAGGAGCATCTTTAGTTGCTGAAGACTTCCTACAAATTACCAATTCATTTTAACTATGGAATATATTTGCGTTTCTTTTAAAGTAAGTCCGCCTGAGCCGGGTAGCGAGATTTTAGCATCCGTTTTAGCAGAAGAAAATTTTGAAAGCTTTGTACATAACGAATATGGTTTTGAGGCTTTTATTCAACAACCATTGTACGATGAAGTTGTGCTTCAAAATCTTATTGCACAGTTTCCTGAAATACAGTTTACCCATACCATACAAAACATTAAGCAACAAAACTGGAACGAAACCTGGGAGAAAAGTTTTAACCCAGTTATTATAGAAAACTATTGCAGCATTCGTGCTCCTTTTCATCCTGCGGCTACCCCTCCCCTTTTAGATATTATAATTGAACCAAAAATGTCATTTGGTACGGGTCACCACCAAACAACCTGGTTAATGACCAAAGCCCTTTTTGAGAACGATGTTAAAGGCAAATCGGTGTTAGATGTTGGTTGCGGTACAGGCGTTTTAGCCATCGTAGCTAAAAAATTGGGAGCAAGCACTGTTGTTGGTTTCGATATTGATGAGTGGAGCATTGAAAACTCACGCGAAAACCGGAAAGTAAACGGTTATTCAAGAACTGATATTGATTTTTTTCAAGGAACTATACAAAAAATTGATAATCAATATTTTGACTTGGTTTTGGCCAATATCAACAAAAATATTCTTCTGAAAGAACTGAAGAACTATTCTGATGTTTTAAATAAAGGCGGTAAGCTTTTTATTAGTGGTTTTTTTGAATTAGATGCTCCTGATTTAATTGCCGCTGCCGAAAAAACCGGTTTGCATTTTAAAAAACAAGAAACCAAAAACGAATGGGCTACGCTTTCCTTCGTAAAATAGTTTTTGTTTTAGCTATACTCCTGCTCTCTTTTAAAGGGATTTCTCAGCCTTATGTTGATATAATTAATACAAGTGCTCAATCACTTCAAAGTAATTATAAGGATGCGTTGCATAGCAAAAACACAACCACCAATTACTTTTTAAACCTTACTATTCCTTTAGTACTCGATTCTCAAAATACTTTTATCATTCGATTTTATGGTGAGAATTTACAATCGACTATTAAGAATGATTTATACACACAAACAAACAACCTTTACTCTACCCTTTTACCAATAGGTTTGCAACACGAAACCAAGAATAAAAAATGGAAATTAATGGGTTTGGTAATGCCTAAATTAAGCTCTGATTTTAAATCCAAAGTCAGTTCTTACGATTTTCAAATTGGGGGTTATGGATTAGCGACCTATGTTATAAATAAAAAAGTGAAAATTAAAGCTGGACTTTTTTATAACAGAGAATTCTTTGGAAACTTTTTTGTTCCGCTTTTTGCTATTGATTGGGATGCGACCGACAGGTTAAAATTGTATGGGGTTTTACCAACTACTTACCGAATTGAGTACGCTATAGCGAAGCAAAAAGTATATGCCGGATTAGCGTTTAAATCTTATACAAGATCATATAGATTAAGTGATGCAAATCATGATTACGTAAAAAACGCCGAGCTACAAGCCAAGGCATTTTTGGATGTTTATATTAAAAAGAAATTTGTTTTGTTTGCCGAGTTCGGCAGGACAATTGAATATAGCCCGTTAGCTTATTTATACCAAACCAAAACAGAGGCTCAGTACATTCCAATCTATACTAAAATACAAGATGCCTTCTTTTTTAATGTGGGATTAGCTTTTAGAATTAGGACTGATTTCAAGTAGAGATCATTTTGTTTACAGGGTTTTATTTCTTAGTTCCACGTGAAACAACTTAGTTTTGTAATGTCCCAATATTACCCCAGCAGGGCTCTACAGTATAATTTTATACTTAAACTTTGCTTTGTGTTTATCCTTTTACGAGATAAGTTCTATACATCATTATTTACTCTACAACTCTATATCAAATCATAATTGGTTTAAAGTTGCCGATATTTCTCTTGTTTAAGCAGAAGTTATATCAAATAAAAAATCCCACCATAGGCAGGATTCATTTATTAGTTCCACGTGAAAGAAATTACACTTTTCTGAAAACATATATCTGGCTGGAGAATTCTTTGCCCGTTTTGTTTGCTTTAAGGTTTGAAATTAAACCCCTCATAAATGCTTTTACAAGCCCTGTGTTACCCGTTTTATATTTTTCACTAAGCATAGATACATAGAAAGAATCAAAGATCATAGGAAGGGTTTTCTCTAATTTAAATCCATTATCAGAAAAAAGTTTGGTCATGTTTTTTGGCTCAAAATGCCAAAGATGGCGAGGTAAATCATACGCCGCCCAAAACTCTTTGTAATGTTTTGCATCGTGGCTTTCCGGGTTTGGAACCGCTACAATAAACACCCCTTTATCATTTAACGCACCTCTAAGTGAGTTAATGGTTTCTTTTAAATCGGGTACATGCTCTAAAACATGCCAGGCAGTTATGGCATCAAAACCAGTAAAGAGATTACTTTTTTGTGCCTCAGCTAAAGATGAGAATGATGAAATTCCAAACTTTTCAGTCATTACTTTACGGGCAGTTTCATCGGGTTCAATTCCCAAAGCATCCCATTTATTAGTTTTGCAGGTGTTTAAAAAGGCGCCCGTTCCGCAACCATAATCTAATATTTTGCCACTCTTTAGTTTGGTGTGCTGAATTACCAATTGCAATTTCTTAAGCAATGTATAGGACCTAACTCCATGGTAAAGTTTATTTACCAAACCTTTCTTGGTATCAGAATGCGACACATAATCTTCAGCCATGTAGTATTTTCCTAAATCAGCATCTTCCGGACGGGGAGAGGTGAATTTAAAATTACAATCGGTACAACGCTGTATTTGAAATTCTTTTTGAGAAACGGTATAGTCTTTACAAACTAAAAACGGCTCAACTTTAGTTGAACCGCAAATTAAACAAGTGTTTATTTCTTTCATATTTACATTTAATGTGTTAATGTTTCACGTGGAACTATCTATCCATGTAAACCATAAGTATAGAAACATCAGATGGGTTTATGCCCGAAATACGGGCGGCTTGTCCAAGTGTTTGTGGTTTTACTTTTTTTAGTTTTTCACGCGCCTCGGCAGATAAGCTTCCAACAACATCGTAATTAAAATCGCCTTTAATTTTTAATTCTTCCAGGCGTTTGAGTTTATCGGCGTTTTCACTTTCTCTTTCAATGTAACCTTCGTACTTCATTAAAATTTCGGCTTGCTCAATTGTTTCGTTATCAAAACCAGAGATATTATTTTCTACTCCTTTACAATAACGAGCTATATCTGCTATGCCAATATTAGGACGAGAAAGTATATTGTAATATCTGAGCTTTTGGTTAATAGGTGAAGAGCTTATGGTTTCTAAGAACGGATTTATTTCGCTTGGCTCAACGCTATTATTTCTAAAGTAATTAATTATAGATGCTGAGTTGGCAATTTTGTCTTCAACCTTTTTTAATCTCTCGTTGGAAGCTAAGCCTAATTTATGTGAAATAGGAGTAAGGCGAACATCTGCATTGTCTTGTCTTAACAATAAACGATATTCAGAACGACTGGTAAACATGCGGTATGGTTCATCGGTTCCTTTATTAACCAAATCATCAATTAAAACCCCTATATAACCATCGTATCTATTAAGCACTAAAGGTTCTTTTTCGGTAATTTTTAAGTGTGCGTTCATTCCGGCCATAATTCCCTGGCAGGCAGCTTCTTCGTAGCCCGTTGTTCCGTTAATTTGACCCGCAAAATACAGATTATCAATAAGTTGTGTTTCTAAAGTCAATCTTAATTGGGTAGGAGGGAAGTAATCGTACTCGATAGCGTACCCGGGGCGAAACATTTTAGCGTTTTTTAATCCCGGAATTAATTGCAGGGCTTTATACTGAACATCTTCGGGTAAAGAAGTAGAGAATCCATTTAAATAAATCTCCACCGTATCCCAGCCTTCAGGTTCAATAAATAATTGATGGCGTTCTCTTTCGGAGAAACGAGAAATTTTATCTTCAATAGAAGGGCAGTAACGAGGGCCTCGACCTTGAATGCGACCGGCAAACATAGGAGATTGCTCAAAACCTGTTTTTAAAATATCGTGTACCTGTTGGTTGGTATATGTAATATGGCAGGGCAATTGCTTTTTGGCATTAGGGCCTATAAAAGGAGATGTTCCATCTAAATAAGAAAATTTATCTAATTGATCATCTCCATCTTGTAATTCAGTTTTAGAATAATCAATCGAGCGGCCATCTATTCGGGGTGGGGTTCCGGTTTTCATTCTACCGCTTTCAAAACCTAAAGAAACTAATTGCTCGGTAATTCCGTGAGCGGCTTTCTCTCCTGTTCTTCCTCCCGAAAAATTCTTTTCACCTATATGAATCAATCCGTTTAAAAAAGTACCATTAGTAAGTACAACGGCTTTAGCTTTAAACTGTATGCCCATTCCGGTTACAACACCTTCAACTCGTTTATCATCTTTACTTATAAGGAGCGAGTTAACGGTATCTTGCCAAAAATCTACATTAGGTGTTTGTTCTAACATTTTTCGCCACTCGTTAGCAAATAACATACGGTCATTTTGTGTACGAGGGCTCCACATAGCCGGACCTTTACTGCGGTTTAGCATGCGGAATTGTATGGCTGATTTATCGGATATAATGCCCGAATAACCACCCAAAGCATCAATTTCTCTCACAATTTGTCCTTTTGCAATGCCACCCATAGCCGGATTACAGCTCATTTGGGCAATGGTTTGCATGTTCATGGTTATTAATAAAACCTTAGAACCCATGTTGGCGGCAGCGGCAGCGGCTTCGCAACCAGCATGACCAGCACCAACAACAATTATATCGTAAGATGATTGCATTTAAAGAAGCGCAAAATTACAACAAAATTGGTTGCGTTCTTAAACAGAACTGATTAAACCATGTTTAATCGTTGCAAAAGCTCGTCTTTATAGGACCCACCAATAGGAATTGGCTTTTTATCTTTTTCTAAAATAAGATTGTGGTTTTCTATCGCAATAATTTTATCTACACGAACGATGAACGAACGATGTACACGCATAAATTCATTTGGTGCAACCTTCTTCTCAATATCCTTCATAGTTGAATGAATGGTGTAACGCATAAGCTCGGTGTTTATGGTTACATAATCTTTTAAGGCTTCGATAAAGAAAATATCTTTTGTGTTTATTTTTACTAAACGACTATTTGATTTTACAAACAGAACATCTTTTGCGCCTTCTTTATTTTCAACTATTGAGTATAAAAAATCTCTTTCTTTCCTTAGTTCTGTTAATTTTTTGTGGCGGTGTATAGCCATCTCAATAGAAATATTCAAATCCTTTTCTTTAAAAGGTTTTAAAATATATCCATAAGGCTCGGTTACTTTTGCCTTTGCTAAAGTGGCTTCATCAGCATAAGCGGTTAGGAATATAACAGGAATGTTAAGTAGTTTAATTTTATCGGCAGCATCTATACCGGTTAAAGTACCTTTAAGCATTATATCCATTAAAACTACATCAGGGTGCTGTTCTGTTGCTATTTCAATTGCTTCTTCGGCATTGTTGCAAGAGCCAATTACGTTATAGCCTATTTTTTTTAGGCTGTTTTGAATGTCTTTTGAAACGATGCTTTCGTCTTCAACAACAAGTATGTTAATGGTGTTTGACATAAATTAAAAAATTATTTCGAATGATGTTCCGTGTGTTTTATCTAAGGTTATTGTTCCGTTTATTTGTTCTGTTAAAATATTTACAAGCTGTAGCCCCAGCGATTCTGTATTTCTAAAATCTATGTTGGCAGGCATCCCTTTTCCGTTATCAGCTACAAGCATTTTTATTTTATTATGACCAACGTTTTTTAGTTTAACTGTGATGAAACCCTGTGAACCATCGGCGAAAGCGTATTTAAAAGCGTTAGATACAAGTTCGTTTACAATTAATCCACAAGGAATTGAGGTATCTAAATTAAGAAATATTGTGTCAACATCAAAATTTGCTTTAATTTTTTGTTGATTGGCATCATATGAGTAAAAAAGGTTCTTTACTAAATTGGTTATATACTCGCTAAAGTTTATCTGTGAAAAGTCTTTTGTTTGGTAAAGCGATTCGTGTATAAATGCCATTGTTTTAATCCGATTCTGGCACTCCCTAAGGATATTGGCAGTTTCTTTATCTTTTACATACGATGTTTGTAGGTTGAGTATACTGGAAATTACCTGCAGGTTGTTTTTTACACGGTGATGAACTTCTTTTAAAAGAACCTCTTTTTCTCGTAGCGCTTCTCTTAACTCTGTTTCAGAGGCTATTTTTTCTGTAATGTCTCTCGAAAATATAGCTATACCAACAGTTTCTGCACCTTGTTTAATTGGATTATAGTTGCTTTCGTAGTATCGTTTTTTACTGGTTCCAAGTGCAAATATTTCTACCGCTACCAAACTTTTACCTTCGCTAAAAACACGCTGGTAAATGTTTTTCATATCATCGTGGTGGCTATCATCCAGGGTTTCAAAAATAGACATGCCTTCTTTTAGCTCTAACCCATTTCGTTTTTTAACCATTTCAAATAATAACTGGTTAAACTGCACTACGTTGTAGTTTTTATCTATAGAAACCACTATATCGGTAGTATTATTAATAATGGCTGCAAGCTGTGTTTGAGTGTTTAAGATTCTTTGCTGAATATCTTTTTGTTCGGTTACATCTTTAGAAAAAACCGATACCCCCACTATTTTGTTATTTATTATTATTGGGTTATAGTTTGCCTCGTAGGTTCGGTATTTTTTAATTTTTGGATGAAAAAAGGTTTCTGCTGCTACCACATTTTCTCCTTTAAGAGCCGTGTCGTATGTTTTTTTAAGCTCTTTGTGCATTTCGGGTGGAAGAAAATCGAAAAAATTCATCCCGGGATTCATCTCCCTTCCGGTACGATAAAATGCAATTTCTCTTAAAACCTCGTTACACTGAACCACATTATAATTTCTGTCCATCGAAAAAATAATGTCGTTGGTTGTGTTTATAATGGTTTTAAGTTGCGATTGTTTGTCCAGTACCTCCTGTTGGGCATGCTCTCTGCTTGTTACATCTTTAGAAAATACAGCCACACCGGTTACTTTTCCTCCAATTTTAATAGGGCTATAATGGGCTTCGTATACATGCTCACGATCTGCCATGTGAAATATTTCAATCGCTAAAACACTTTCTCCTGAAAGAGCCTTGTTGTATTTAGCCCTTACATCTTCATGGTATTCGGCGGGTAAAATATCAAACACAAGTACACCTGGTTTTATATCAACACCATGTCTTATTTTTACTACGCGCTTTAGTACATTATTAAATTCAGAAATTCTATAGTTTTTGTCTACCGAAAAAATAATATCATCCGTGGTATTAATAATAGCCTCTAATTGTGATTGCTTGTGTGTAATTTCTTTTTGATCCTTTTTTTGCTGCGTTACGTCGTGGGCTTGTCCGGCAACTTCAATTATTTCTCTATCTTCATTGTATATAGGATGTAACGTAATAAATCTGTGTTTTTTTTCGCCAGTAAGTGTAATCGTTTCTGTCTCAAATTCTACTGTTTTTCCTAAAAAAGCCTCGGCGTATTTTTCTGCCCAAAAAACATGATACTCTTCTGGAGCAAATTTTATTTTAGGTTTATCTAAATCTGTATTTATTTGCGGATAAACTCCATATGTATTATAAATGGCTTCTCTATAATTTTTATTAAAAGATGTAAGCGAAATATTTTTGTTTACAGTCCACATAAGTTGTGTGCCGCTTTCAAAAATAGCTCTTAGTTTTTGCTCTGATTGTGTACGGAGATCTACTTCCTTTTTTAGTTGTAAATTAATTTTTTTAAACTGTTTTGTTCTTGTCCGTTCTTCTACCAATTGTCTGTTTATAGCTGTATCAGTAATAATAATTTGTATGGCAGGCAAATTATTATACAAAATGGAAGACGATTTAATTTCTATAAAAATAGATTTCCCTTTACTATTTTTCGCTTCTATTTCAATAGGAGGTAGTTCTTTACCCGGTGATAACTTTTTTCGACGTTCGTTTAATTTATTTACGAATTGCGGGTTAACAAAATCGAATGCATTTTTTAAATTAAACTCTTGTTTTGATAAGCCCGATAATTCTACTGCTTTTTGATTTGCCAATAAAATTTCTCCTTCAAAAGAAATTATAATAATTGGTAACGGCAGGCTTTCTACTATGCTTTTATAGTTATTGGTATCCGACGAATTATGTTTATCGGTTTTACTCATCAGCCGATTTTTCCTTTTTCGATTTATCTTTCTTGGTTTCTTCTTCCTTCGGTTGATTTGTTTTTACGTCTTGAAAAACTTTCAAATTATCTTCCAGTGCCGGAACATCTTTTCCATCCCACTTTATTTCTTCTCCGTTTCTATAGGTAATTGTTAGTACTAAAAAATTGTTTTCATCAAAATAATTCCAATTACCATCTTTTTGTCCGCCTACATATTTACCAGTTGCTTGTGGTTTTCCTGTTTCATAATAATAAGTATGTTTTCCGTCCGGTTCTCCGTTTAAAAAACCACCCTCAAACCTTAGTTTATCTTCTTTTACGTAATAAGCTTTCCAAATACTATCTGGCATTCCATTATGATACACGCCATATTCTTTATAATTTAAAATTTGATAAAACCACGGACCTTCCTTATCACCATCTAAATATTCTCCTTTAGTAATTAGTTTTCCATCTTCGGTATACTCTTCATAATCACCTTCTAATTTATCGTTTTGATAATTTTCTTTCATCAATACATTTCCGTTATTATAGTACCAAGTCCACGGACCTTGTGTGCGGCCTTTTTTATCGTACTTGCCTTTTTGTTCTATTTTCTGATCGGGGTAAAAGAACTGCCAACTACCTATACGTTTATCATCTACATAAGTTCCTTTAGAACGAAACTCTCCTGTAATGTTATATTCTATCCATTCCTTCTGACGGCGACGAAGCGAATCAACCGGACCACGTTCTATTAAATATCCTTCCTGAAAATTAAAAGCAGAATCGGGCACAGAAATATTAAAACAACGGAATTGTTTTATATTAGTTTCGAGTGTATCTACATACACTAAAACAGTATCACATCTTTGTGACAAATGATATTTATAATGTGTACCCATAGGTACGCCATTTACATAACCACCTTCGTACTTTACATTACCATCATCAAAATAAGCTTTAAAAACATCTAACTTAGCAAGCTCAGGAGCATTTGTTATTTCTTTACCAAACGTATATTTTTTTATTTCATCTAAATTTCCTTTTCTATCGTACTCTTTTACATAACCATTAACAGCCCCATCTTTATATCGTTCCTCTTTTTTTAAAACTCCATTACTATAAAACTTTTTCCATATTCCTTGTTTGTTTCCGTTCTCATCTGTTTGATTTATTTTTTCCTGTTTTTCTATATAACCCATTTTATAATGAATTATATTAGTTACTAAAGTATCGGGTGAATAAATATATGATATACCATCAGCCTTACCATTTTTAAACGGAATGCTTTGTTTTACTAAGCCGGTTTTATAATAATTGTACGATGTGTCTTGTTTTATATCATTTACATAATTCTCTTTGGAAACAACAATTCCGGCAGAATCATATGTAGTGATATATCCGTTTTTTTTACCTTTCGAATAATTAAACGTTTTTGTTAGTTGTCCTTTTTCGTTATAAAATTTCCAAATACTATCTAATAAAAATTCTTTACGATTGCCTTCGTTTTTTAATGTACCTGTTTTATAATAGTTTTTCCAGTAGCTATCAGCTTTACCATTTTTCATAGTACCTTCCGACGATTTTTTACCATTATCGTAATAAAAAACGTTATAGCCGTTTTTAGCCGTTGTAGTGTCGCTTTTTTGAGCGTATCCTATTAAAAAATTAAAAACTAAAAATACTATTAAGGCTTTCTTCATCTACAGTTCAAATTTAATTTTAATTTTAAGATAAAGACAACATTCGTAAAATTGGTTTTTTAGCCGCTTCCATTAAATGATCAGGTAATAGTAATTCAGGTTGCTCGTATTTTAGTGTCAGATAAATTTTTTCTAATGTATTTAATTTCATGTGCGGACAATCGTTACAAGCACAACTGTTATTTGGCGGTGCAGGAATAAATGTTTTTTCAGGCGAATTTTTTATCATTTGATGCAAAATACCCGTTTCAGTAGCTACTATAAATTCTTTACAAGGATTTGTTTTAGTGTAGTTTAAAATAGCTGTTGTACTGCCAATAAAATCAGCCTTATCTAATATAATAGCTTCACATTCAGGATGTGCTACTAATTGCGCTTGCGGGTGTTGTATTTTTAATTTAGTTATTTTTTCTAACGAAAAAATTTCGTGCACCATACAAGCACCATCCCATAATAACATATTGCGGTTTGTAATTTTATTTATGTAAGCACCTAAGTTTTTATCGGGTGCAAAAATTATAGGCTGGTCTTTAGGTAAACTCTCTACAATTTTAACCGCGTTACTTGAAGTACATATTATATCAGAAAGTGCCTTTATTTCAGCCGTACAATTAATATAAGAGATTACAATATGATTTGGATGTCGTTTCTTAAAATCGGCAAACTTTTCAGGAGGACAAGAATCTGCCAGTGAGCAGCCGGCATTCATATCCGGAATTAAAACTTTTTTGGTTGGATTTAATATTTTAGCCGTTTCAGCCATAAAATGCACGCCGGCAAACAAAATAATATCGGCATTTGTTTGTTGTGCCTGCTGTGCAAGCCCCAAACTATCGCCAATGTAGTTGGCAACATCCTGAATATCGGGGTTTTGGTAGTAGTGGGCAAGGATAACTGCATTTTTTTGTTTTTTGAGGATTTCAATCTCCGCAAAGATATCCGTTTCCACATCAACCTGTTCATCCACATATCCTTTACTTACATTACTCATCTCTATATTATTTTAAAAGAAATTATATTATTATATTAGGTGTTAGTTTGGTTAGTAACTTGTTTTTAAAAGGCTTTCAAATATCAGTATTAAAAACATGTTAACGTGTTATTAGCACTAATTTTATAGCTATCTATTTGAAAAGCAATTATTATACTACAAAATTAAACATTGTTAGTAAACTAATTAGTTAATAAAAATCAATTTTGAGGAGGGTTAATTTATGTGTTAAAGTCTCTAATATTATCTGATGTTTTTTTGGATGAGTTTGGGTTATGAACATAAAAAAGCCCTCTATAAAACTTAACGAACATTTAACGTTTTAGTAATCTTTAGTTTCTAACAAGTATTTAGTGTTTTAAGGTACCTGATGTTTATAAATATAAATCTACTACAAAATAGTCAACACAAAGTTAGTGGGTTTTTAACAGGGTTTATTAACTTTGCCTCATAAATATTTGTTATGCAAGACTTGTTTGATAAGATTAAAAAGAATATGGGTTCTATTGGCCAGTACTCGAAAGAGAGTCATGGCTACTTTACATTTCCAAAGTTAGAAGGAGATATAGCGCCTCGTATGATTTTTCGTGGAAAAGAGCGTTTAAATTGGAGCCTAAACAACTATTTAGGTTTAGCTAACCATCCTGAAGTACGTAAAGCGGATGCGGATGCAGCTGTTAAATATGGTTATGCTATGCCAATGGGCGCACGCATGATGAGTGGAAACAGTAACTTGCATGAACAACTGGAAAAGGAATTAGCCAGTTTATCGCAAAAACAAGATGCTATATTGGTTAACTTTGGTTACCAGGCTATGGCAAGTGCTATAGATTGTTTAGTAGACAGACATGATGTTATTGTATATGATGCTGAATCGCATGCTTGTATATTAGATGGCGTGCGTTTACACATGGGTAAACGCTTTGTATTTCCGCATAATGATATTGAAAGCTGCGAAAAACAACTACAACGTGCTACCAAACTTGTTGAAGAAACAGGAGGGTCTATTTTAGTAATTACCGAAGGTGTGTTTGGTATGAGTGGTGACCAGGGTAAATTGAAAGAAATTATTGAGCTAAAAAAGAAATATATGTTCCGCTTATTTGTAGATGATGCACATGGCATTGGTACAATGGGTAAAACAGGAGCCGGAACAGGCGAGGAGCAAGGCTGTCAAGATGGGATAGATGTTTACTTTGGAACCTTTGCTAAAAGCTTTGCTTTAATAGGTGGTTTTATATCTGCCGATGAAGCTGTAGTTACTTATTTACGTTACAATATGCGTTCGCAAATATTTGCTAAAGCATTACCGATTGCTTTGGTAGAAGGGCTTTTAAAACGCTTAGAGCTTATACGTAAGCACCCGGAATACCGTATTAAATTATGGGAAATAACAAACGCTTTACAAAAAGGTTTGAAAGATGCTGGCTTTAATATAGGTAAAACCAACACACCGGTAACTCCGGTTTACTTAAATGGTACGGTTGATGAGGCTACTAATATGACGTTTGAATTACGTGAAAAATATAATATTTTCTGTTCAATAGTAGTTTATCCGGTTATACCAAAAGGACAAATTATTTTACGCCTTATACCAACCGCAGTACATACATTAGAAGATGTAAAATACACCATAGAGGCATTTAGCGCTATTAAGGATAAACTAACCAGTGGCGAGTATGCTAAAGGTGGTTTTGCTAAAGTGCAGTAACAAACTTTTTTAACTTTTATTTTAGCTATATATGTTTATAGCCAGTTATTTTGTTCCTGTAATTTAAAATAGGTTTTTCAAAAAAAGTATAAATAATCCAAGAAATTAAATAGGTTAACGCAATTGATGTTGGAAGATTTATTTTTAAATCGTAAACAAAAGAGTGCGTTAAGTATATACTATAAGTTAAAATACTGGTTGTATTAATAAATAAGAAAAATACTTTATATAGTAAATTTTTATTAGCATCAATTTTTATGGTTGACATATATGGAACCATAAGAGATATAGTAAATGGTAAAATAACGAAACCAAGAGTTCTTATAAATAAACTTTTATCAATTACATTAATAGGATAAGATAAACACCAAAAATATACGAGATAGGTTATGAATAAAGCAAAACCTAAGGCGAAATATTTTTTGGAACTTATTACGTCAAATAATCTCCATTTTTTGTGGTTAGCAAAAGATAAAATAACGCCAATAAACAAAGAATCAAACCTAAAAGAAAAATTACCATTAACTCCCGAATAAGGTACATTGCCATGAAGAACATAAATAAGCCGTATAATGTTTACAAAAGCAATAAAAACAATCATTGATATAAAAACTTTTTTATCTGTTTTTAAAAAACTGGTTGCTAATAAAAGAAATATGGGAGTAAACAAATAAAACCACTCTTCAATAACCAAACTCCACGAAACGCTACAAAACTGTATTCCATAAAAATTATTTTGAAGAAAAAAGAAATAATATAAAATATTCCAACCAATAGAATGGTCGATAAAAATAAATGTAAACAAGAGTATGGCGTAATACAAGGGTAAAATTCTAAACCACCTTCTAACCCAAAAAGATTTTAATGTTTGTGTAAAAGAATTTCCCTTATCGATATCCCTAAAAATAATTCCGCCAATTAAAAACCCACTTAAAACAAAAAATATTTCTACTCCAACCCCACCTATTTTTAATTGTACAAGGCCTGGAACGCTAATACCGCCGTGTTGTAAGATAACGAGCCAAATAGAAAAAGCCCTCATTATATCTAATCCAAAATTTCTACTCACGTATAATAAATATGCCTATGCGGGCAACTAAAGTACAAAAACCTATCAAACAACCACTTTGTTGTTATTTTATATAATTATTCTTCCGACGCTCTTTTTTCTTTATCGTGTGGTCCGCGCATGTGGATTATTAAACCATTTAAAAAATTACGCAGCACCTGGTCGCCACATTCTTTATAATTAGGATGATCTTCTTTTTGATATAGGGCGTTTAACTCACTTTTTGTCATGTTAAAATCAGCCAGCTTAAGTATTTTAATTACATCATCATCACGTAATTTAAGTGCTACACGAAGCTTTTTAAGTATATCGTTATTTGTCATTTTTTAAAATTTAAGTTTATAGCCACCCGCCCATTTCGGTTTTTGCTGTTTTCTTTCTGCCCCTGCAATCTCTATGTTTACGAGCCTTGCAAGAAATAGCAGACAAAGCAATGCTTATTAAAAGCAAACCGCAAATAAAATAAAGAGTTGATTTTTTCATTTTATTGATCAGAAATATTGGCAGCGATTACATTATTATTTTTCTCTTCAACCAATAATACAATATCCGCATTTGCACCGCAATACGTTTTTAAAACATCACATACTTTTAGTAATTGCTGGCTGCTTAAAACCTGTTGTGTTTTAGTTTCGTTAGCACACCATGTAGTAACGGAAAGTTTAGCATAAATATTATCTGTATTGTTTGTTGTTGTAAAGTACTGTATATATAAAGGAAGTTTGTTTTTTTCATTTTGTTTAATGTAAATAAACTGTTCGTTAGTATTGCTTTGCATTAAATCAATTTTGTTTTCGGGAAACAAATCTTGTTTTACAAATACTCCAAAAACCGCTAATAGCAATATAAAAGTGCCATATAAGTTAAAGGAAATAGTATATATTTTTTGTTCGGCTGTTTTTCCGGCAAATAAAAAATAAAGTAAAAAAATCATGCAAATGTTCCAAATTAGAATTGCCGCGTTTGCATAAGAAGGTTCGGTTAATAATAAACAGAAAGAAAATAAATGCAAAAAAACACCAATAACAATTGCCGCTGTTTTTACGCGATTAACGAAAAGACCAATAACCACAAATAACTCTATAAAAGGAACAATATACCGTATACCTAAAATATATTTATGCTGTTCGGGGGTGCAAATTTTTTCTAAAGGAGCTATAAATTGTAACCACACACTACCGTTAACACTTGTTTGTAAAAACTGTATGGCAGATAAAACATATATAAAACAAACTAAAATTTTTATAGCTGTAAAGACTGAACTATACCTGCGAGGGTTATCAATGCGCCAATTGTGTCCACACAAAAGAAGTAAAACACCTATATAAAAAAATAACCAGTACTGACCTTTGGCTGTATCGGTAAAAACGGCAAATAATAAACAAAGCGTAGTAAGAAAAATAAAAATTTTTGGTGAACGATATAAAAACGTACCAACCAATGAGAGTGATAAAACTCCAAGTAAAACGTAATCTGCTATTTCATTAAAAGAAAAAGTATAAAGAGCCAGTTTTGGATAATAGCCGGCCGGCAACCACCAATTTAAGGTAAAACAAATACTTGTTATAAGTGCTAAAGCTAAAATTGTTTTAACGATACGTAATCGTTGGGAGATTGTTAGGGTTGGGTTTATGAGCTGTTGTATCATTTTAGTTTTCCTATTTTATAAAAATATTTTTTGTAATAAGGTTCGTTTAAATCACTAATAATAACACCTCGTTTAGTGGATGCGTGTACAAATTTATTATCACCCACGTACACGCCTACGTGCGAAACCTTATTACCATTTATTTTAAAAAACACTAAATCACCTTCTTGTACATCGGTTGTTTTTACGCTTACAGTTTCTTGTTCAATTGCGTTGGCCGGACCTGTAATTGTTTTCTTATAAACATCGGTATACAACCTTGCCGCAAAGTGTGAGCAATCTATGCCATGTTTGTCTGCGCCGCCATATTTGTACGTTGTGCCATACCAGCTGCTAATAAAATCTACTAGGGTTTTATCTGAAATATTTTTTAGTTCCATTTTTACCTCTTCGGTAGAAACTTTAACAGAGGGCTCTTCGCTTGTGTTTTCTTCTTTTACAGTTGCTTTATCGGCGGGCTTTTCTGCTACACTTGTTTGTTGTTTTGCCGGATGGCTTGTTGCAACCGATTTTTTAGACTTACAAGAAGCCGCAAAAACCAGTAGAATAAGACAAAAGAATTGTAATCGCAAAAAGCGCATACTCAAAAATAGAGTATGCGAGCGCTTGTTTGAAACAAACAGAAAGCGTTTATCTACAAAGGCTTGTTAATTGTACTGAATGCTTGTTTTTTTGAATGCGTCGCTGTTATTGCCATCTATCGTGGCGGGAGCCCATTTTTTGATAGACTTAATTAAATCAACAACATCCTGAGAGCAAGTATCACACCCATTTAGTGGTTTTAGAATTTTGATCTTTTCTGCTTTCCCGGTTTTAGTTACTAAAAATTCAACTACAATTATTCCGGAGTTGGACGGAGAGGATATCTTTAAATTTTGCTTTACATAAGCTGCAAACATTGTATCACCCCCTATAAAAGAGGGTTCTTTATAATTTTTCGTGTCGGTTTTTTTATTTGAGATGCCTGCATATGATGATAGCTTGATGGTTTGGTTTTTACTTGAGGCTTCATCTTTTTCAGCGGCGGGTACACTTGTCGGTACATTAGCTTTAGCAGAAGCAGCTTGTGTTGGTTGTATAGTGTTTGCAGTAACAAACTCACGTTTCTTTTTAGATTTTTCGTTGGCATCATCATTATCACTTATCGCGTTGTTTTGTGTTTCAACTCCATTGGTTGCTACAACCTGTTGTTCTTGATTAATTTGTGGTGCAGCAACTTTACTTTCCTCATAATTATCTGCTTTACTTTGGGCGCTCATTGCTTCTAATTGGTTATCGGCATCTTTTGCTTTGTGTTCTTTTTCATCTGCTAAAATAGGGGAGGGAGCAGGTTTAGAAGTGTCGCGGGACTCACTAACTTTATTAGAAAGCGTTTGTTTAGCTGATGCCTCGGGCTCTTTTGCCTCGTAAGTAGTTTGTGCTTCGGGTTGAACAGGCGTAGTGTTTGATGGGGTTAATTCTTCAGGTTTTTTTAAACTCTCTGCCGAAGCAATTGGTTTTTCGTTTTTTGTAACAAACTCATTTTTAAATAGAAAAACTAAACAAATTATTAAAAGTAAAGATGCTGCGGCACTAAAATAATAGATTGTTTTTTTCTTATTTTCCTTTGCAATAATAGAATCAACCTCAGCATCTAATTTATTTAAAACGTCGGGTTTATCCAACAATTTCAATCCTTCTAAGGCTTCACGGTCAAACTCATCCATATCAGCGGGTACGCTTTTTCCCTCCTTAATTAGTTTAAGAAGTTCTTCTTTACTGTATATGTTATGCTTGTCCTTTTGCATGGTTTTCTTCCAACCGTATTTTTAAATTTCTTTTTCCGTTTTGTATGTAACTCTTCACCTTGTTTAAATCATAGTTTGTGAGTTCAACTATTTGCGTGTAACTTTTATCTTTTAAATAAAAAAGTTCAATGCAAATGCGTTGACCCTCATCCAAATCGGCCAACGCTTTTTCAAGCAAAGCGTACTCCTGTTCGCGTTTATTAGCTTGTAGATGCGTTTCTTCGGTATTTTCCATAAAAACCTTGAAGTCTTTTTCATATTCAAGCGCACGTTTTAAGTTGCTTTGTGCCGAACGAAGCTGCATCAAACAAAAATTCTTGCTATACGTAAAAAGCCAGCTTTTAAAATACTCTACTTTGTGTTTTTTAAGGTCATCAAACAGTTTGGTAAAAATATTTACGCTTGTATCGTAAGCCTGGTCTTGGTCTTTAAAATATTTCATACATAAGCCAAACACCAAATGCGAGTAGCGCTTGTATAAAACACCCACAAACACTTTATTGCCCGTTTGCCTGTATTTATCAAGCAATTCCGTATCAGTTAATTGGCTATAGACTTTGGTTTCCAAAATATTTCATTAAAAGTAAAAATTATTTATGGAATTAGCTTTATCCGTGCATCTCAATAGAAACAATTAAAATAAAGCCTTATGAAAACGCAATTAATTTTATCTGCCATGGTTTGTTTATGCTTTAACACGCAAGCAAACGAAACCGAAAAAACCGTTAAAACTAAACCCGAAAAAGTTATTGTATATAAAAATGGTGCACAAATTTTCAGGCAGGCACAAACCACCCTGATTGCCGGAGAAAATAAAATAGTGTTTGAATGGCTTGAAGAAGGCGTAAGCCCAAACAGCATACAGGTTGGGGGTAACGGTAATTTTATAATTACAGAAAGTGAGTATACCGATAAAATGCCTGATTTAGATAAATTTAAAAATAGTGCAGATTTAAAATATGTAAAACTCATTAAACAAATAAAGGATTCTTTAGCGTTGGTTGATTATAAAACCGAAGAAATAAATTATAAAAAAGAGGTTTTAAACATGGAGAAAACTGTGTTGCTAAATTACCGTTTGTTTAAAGGTGAAGCAAAGAAAGACTCCTTATCTTTTTTAAAAGATGGGTTAAATTATTTGCAAGAGAAACTAACGGCGATTTACAATGATTTGCATTTACTTAAAAAAGAGAGCGAGCAACTTAGCCTTACAAAGCAAAATCTGCAAAACAGGTTAAATGGTGTTAACGCTGATTTGGGTGATCAGGATATTTCTTCTGTTTATAAAACAAACCATCAAATCACGGTGAGTATAATTTCTGATGTGGCAATGCAGGCTAATATCAGCATAAATTATTTTGTAAACACGGCCGGCTGGGACCCCATGTATGATTTGCGCACCGATGGTGTTGAATCGCAAGTAAAATTAACGTACAAAGGGGTTGTTTATCAGCACACTAATGTAGACTGGAGTAATGTAAAATTAATTCTATCTACCGGAACACCGCAATGTAACTTAAATGCCCCCGAGCTTTACGCCTGGTATTTGGATGCGATTAAACCCGTACACAGATATGATTATGACAAAAAAGCGCGTTTAGCCGCCGCCGCCCCCATGCAGGCTTTTGCGAGCAATGGAGCTGCCGCAGAGAAGAACGATGAATATAAAGAAGAACAGGAAAACGCAAAACAAGCTTACGAATATGTTGCCACTAACGACCAACAGGTGCAAGCAACTTTTGAAATTAAGTTACCCTATAGCATCGAATCTGATAATAAAAAACATACCGTGGCTGTTTTACAAAAAGATTTAGATACCAAATACATATACAAAACAATCCCTAAAATGGATGTTACAGCTTACTTATTAGCTCACGTAACAGGTTGGGAAGACCTAAATTTACTACCCGGTAAAGCGAGTGTTTTTTATGCAGGAACTTATGTTGGGCAAACCTACATTAACCCTGCCACCACAAATGATACGCTTGATTTAACCCTGGGTAAAGACGATAACGTAGTTGTAAAACGCGTAAAACAAAAAGATAAAAGCAAGGAAAAATTATTAAACGACGACAAAGTTTATTCATTTGCATATGAAATAATTCTGAAAAACGGCAACACAAAAAATATAGAAATTGAAGTTAAAGACCAGCTGCCTATTACACACGGAAAAGATGTTGTTATAACAAAAGATAATATAGGGAATGCTGCTTATGAGGAATCGACCGGTATACTAACCTGGAGACAAACCATTAAAGCAAAAGATACGAAACACGTAAATTTTGCTTACACCATAAAGGCTCCAAAAGATTTGCCGATAGCGGTTAGATAATTTATTGGAACGATTAAGTCCTGCAGAAATGTGGGACTTAAATTCAATTTTGTAGTTTTGTTACATAACCCAACACATTAAATCATGTTTCGCATTATAACGCTTTTTACACTTGTTTTTTCGTTGTTTACTTTTAAAGTAAACGCACAAGAAAAAAAACAAAAAATAAATTACGAAAAAGAAGGCTATGTAAAAGCGATTGTAATTCATTATGAAGTAGAAAACTGCGGCTATTTAATTGAATTGGCTAATAAAGCAAAGACAAAAATTGCTCCCGATAAATTAGCAGATGAGTTTAAAAAGGATAAGGAAAAAATTTGGGTAAAATACACGTTGGCAAAAAAACAACCCATGTCAACATGTATGGGTGGTAAACTTGCAGAGGTGGTTGATGTGAAAAAAAGAAAATAGTTACCTGACTACGGATACAATTCCGTGATACTGGTGGGGTTTACCAAAAACATCAAATAAATCTACTTTCCAAACATAGGTGTCTTCTTGTACTACTTTATCATTTCTGGTGCCATTCCATCCTTGGTATGGGTCTGTTGTGTGGTGAAACATAACGCCCCATCTATCAAATATCCATAAATTAAAATTAGCGTTATCCCATCCGGTTCCTTCGGGTAAAAAGTTTTCGTTTTTTCCATCTCCGTTTGGTGTAACACAATTAGGTGCGTAAAAAGTAAAAATAGGGTTTATAATTATTTCTTTTGTAATCGAGTCTATACAGCCCTGTAGATTTACTACCACTAATGTTACTGAATAGGTGCCTTCGGGAAAAAATGTATACGATGTGTTTTGTGTATTGGTGCCATAATTTTGACCTAAAAATTCCCACGAGTTAGTGGTAATTGTGCCCGTAGATAAATTGGTGAAATATATGGTGTTATCATAAACATCTGTTTCAAAGGTCGAGGCAGTAAAGTCTGCATGTGGTTGCGAATAAACAGTTATTGCATCAACAAAGCCGGATGAATCGGGGCAACCATTTGTAGTAGTTCCATGTAATGTTGGATGATATATACCGGGAGTAATATATGTGTGTATGGTTCCATTCGGGGCAGAGCTTGTGGTTCCGTCGCCAAAATTCCAAGACCAACTATTAGATATTATATTATTAACTCCCGCCGGAGAAAAACTTGCTGTTAAAGGAGCACAACCAGCCAATGGAGTTGCACTATACGTTATTACAGGAATAGGGCGTGTAACTACAACGCCGGTTGTTGAGTCGTTGGCTACGGTACAACCATCTGATAACACAGCGGTGTATGTGTAAACTGTGTTTTGTGTTGTTGGAATTACAGTTAATGGATTCCCAACGCTGTCTACAGGCAGCCAGGTTACGGTATAATTACCCGCTCCCAACCCCCCGGTTTCGGTTAGTGCGGTTAAGTGAGCCGGTTGCCCCGGACAAACAGTATCATTTGTGCTTACAACAATATTTAGGGGTTGTAACACATTTACTATGGCTGTATCTGTATTAGATGGACAACCCTTAACATCTTGAGCTGTAACCGAGTAGACATTAGGGCCCGGTGGGGGACTAACACTTATGCCAGAGGTGTTACTTCCTGTTGGTGTCCATGTATATGTATAGTTTCCGCCGTTTCCACCTGAGGCCGCCGCCGATATGGTTACTGTTTGACCGTTACAAATAGTTAGTCCGTTTGTGTTTACAACAACAGGGGTTGGTTCTGTTATTGTTGCTTGTGTGATAGCCGAACAGCCCATAGCATCAATAGCAAATACAGTGTAAGTGCTACCTCCAGTATTTGCTGTTAAATTGCTATATATTGAATCTGTTGCTGTACCGCCGGTTGGTAGCCAAGTATAGGTTATAACACCTGTACCGCCGCCGTGTGTTACAGCAACAACTCCGTCGTGTCCATTATTACAAGTAACATTTGTGGTGGTTGGTGCAGATAAAGTTAATGATGGTGTTCCGCCAACAGAATATGTTGCTGTTTGTAAACAGTTGTGGCTGTCTTTTACGGTAACTGTGTATACAATATTTCCCGCAAGGTTTGTTGCCGTTGTGTTATTTCCTCCGGTCGGAGTCCATGTGTAGGTGTAGGCTGGTGTTCCTCCTCCAGCTGTACAGCTTGTACTACCATTAGCGTGTCCACACGTGGAGGTGGTTCCTGTTGCTGTTACGGTTAGTGGAGGTGGTTGATTTATGGTTACCGTTGCCGTTGCAGTACATGTAGCGGCATCTGTAACATTAACAGTGTAGGTTCCTTGTAGTAAATTACCTATTATAGAATCAGTTCCACCGGCAGCCGACCAGGTATATGTAAACGGCGCTGTTCCTGTTCCGGCATTTATGCTAACGGAAGCGCTACCATCGCTTAGGCCATTACAACTAACATTTGTTGGTGTAATAGTTAAAACAGGTGAAGGAAAATTACCAACCGTAACTGTTTTGGTTGTAGCACAACCTAACGAATCTGTAACCGAAACAGCATAAGCACCAGGAGCTAAATTAGACACGGTTGCTGTAGTTGCACCACCTGGTGTCCAAGAATAAGTGTACCCCGCCTGTCCAGGAAAACCGCCCGTAGCAGACGCCGTAGTTGTTCCGTTGTTATTTCCACAACTTGCCGGCGTACTTGTTACTGTTACAACTACTGCCGAATTTTGTTGTACAGTAACCTGTGTAGAATAAGTACACGCATTCGCATCTACGCCATTAATGGTATAAGTGTTAGCACTCAAACCGGTTGCGTTTGCTGTATTACCCCCGGTTGGACTCCAGGTATAGGTATATGGCGAAACGCCACCCGAAACAACAACACTTGCCATGCCGTTTGCTTGTCCGCAAGTTGCCGCCGTGTTAGATGTAGCAGTGGTTATTGCTGTTGGTTGCGCAATAGTAATTACATTAGTAACCGCACAAGGGCTTGCATCTGCTACTACAATTGTATAAGTACCCTGTAATAAATTAGACGCTGTAGCTGCGTTGCCGCCAGTAGGAGACCAAGTATAAGTTATAGTACCTGTACCACCCGTAACATGGGCTGTACCACTACCATTACTTCCGCCATTGCAAGTTACGCTGGTTGATGATACCGTAACTTGTGGTCCTGAACTATTAGCCACCTGAACTGTTTGCGTTCCTATACAAGAGTTGGCATCTTTAACGGTTAGTGTATAAACGCCAGCAGATAAACCGGACGCTGTTGTGCTTGTTCCTCCGCTTGGGCTCCACGAATAAGTATATGTTCCTGCTCCAGTGCCGCCTGTAACTGAGGTCGCTGTTGCAGTTCCGTTATTAGAATTACAACTTACTGGTGTGCTTGATAAAGTTATAACTATAGGATTTGGTTGCGTAATTGTTACTGTTGTTTGAGTGGGGCATGCTGCGGGGGCAGGGTCGGTTACCGTAACAGTATAAGTACCCGCATTTAAACCTGTTGCTGTTGCTGTATTATTTCCGTTAGACCAAGAATAAGTGGGTGTTGTTCCGCCTGTTGCTAAAGCGGTTGCAGAGCCAAGTGTAGCACAAGTTGCATTAGTAAAAGAAGTAATAGAAACTGCTAAAATATGAACCACTTGAGTTGCTGTATCCGGAGGGTTACAAGCCCCACCCGAAGCAATAACACTAACGGTATAAGTGCCGGGCCCACTATAGGTGTGTGATGCGGTTTCATTTGTCGATGTGTTATTTGCGCCTGAAGCCGCATCTCCAAAATTCCAGGCCCAAGTAGTGGTGGGGCAAGCTTTTGCACCCGAAGTAAAACTTACTGTGTTACCACCACTACACGTGGGGTTTATGGTTGTGGTGTTAATGATGCCATTTCCAATAGCTACCGAATCAATAGCTAAACCATCAAAATCATTACAGGTGTAGCCTGCGCCAAGAGTAAAACGAAAAATTACATTAGGTTGTCCTCCCAAACCCGTTAAACAGTGCTGAGCAGTAACCCAATGCCCTAAACCGTTTCCACCAACACAATTAACCCCGGTATTTGTTTGGTCCCAACCAGTGCCACCCGTTTGTGTATTGCCACACCACCCGGTTTTGGATGCTACGAAACCGGTAGGTTGATCGAGGAATTTTATACCGCTGTAATTGTACCAATAAGCCGTATTGCAATCAGTGGGATCGTTAAGCGCCCCAACGTCTTGCCACGTGGTTCCGTTGTCTATTGATGATTGAAGATTTCCGCCATCATATTTATACTCCAAATCATAAAACAATTTGAATTGAATGTGCGGATACAGAAGATTTGTAAAATTATAACAAGGACTGTATATGTATGATTCTTGATTAAATTGATAAAAAGAACCCGTTAACCCTCCGGCACACCAACATTTATTTCCACTGCCAGCGCTTTTTATAACATACGTATGATTTGGTGTTCCCCACGTCCAGTCGCAAGTGTTTGCCACAGAGCTTGTTGGCGCAGTTAATGCAGTCCATGTTGGGGCTGTTTCAAAATCCTCTACATGTGGAAAAGCGTTGATACAAGCCTGGGCTTTTACCAATTTTGGTGTAGAAAACACAAAAACAAACAGCAACATGAGTAAACCGGAAGCGGAGAAAAGAGTAAAACCGTTTTTTTTATTTGAGCCCACTTTCATTTTTAAAACTATGTATACAAATATATTTTGAAAGTGGTTAAGGATTGTAACTCCCTTAGGATGTTCACTTTGGTTTTAAGCAAAAGTATTTTATTCTGTTTTAGTGTTCGCTCAATTCAAAGTTATCTTATTGTAAACATTTTTTAACTAAACAATAATACAACAATATTTTATGCAAATATTGAACTTTTTTGTTAAAAAACGACCTAACAACCCAAAAACCACTTATTTAGCGACAAATTTTCCAACCTCATGCTGCCAAACCCCCAACTGCTTTTACAATTAGTAGAAATGAGAATGCCTTTCGGCAGATTTAAAGGAATGCTTTTATGCGATTTACCCGTATCTTACTTAGAGTGGTTTAACCGCAAAGGTTTTCCGGAAGGCAAGCTTGGTATACTTTTACAAACCATGTTAGAAATTAAAATGAATGGCTTAGACGATTTACTAAAACCCTTAAAGAAAAAATAAATTACATTTGAGTGCTTAGCCACTAAATTATAACATGAAAGAGTACAAAAATTATTACACCATACAAGGTCCGGTTGACGAGGTTTACATAGCGCTTACCAACCCTTTTACTATTGGCTTATGGACGGGCGAAGAAGATGCGGTAATGAGTACAGAGGCAGGTAGCGAATTTTCTATAATGGGTGATAGTATTGTGGGTAAAAACATAGAGTTTATCGAAAATAAAAAAATAGTACAGCAATGGTATTTTGGCGAAGACGAAGAAACTCCATCTATTGTAACACTAAAATTGCACAACCATAAAGAAGGCACTTCAGTAGAATTGCACCACACTAATATACCCGATGAGGCCTATGCAGATATTGTTGATGGCTGGAACACTATTTATTTTAAAGGCCTAAGAGATTTTTTTTAACCTTTACAATCCATTAAAAAATCGGTAGCCATAGTTGGTAGTGGTCCTGCGGCGTTAATGCTGGCCGCCATGTTAAATGAAAAACTTTTTAATGTAATCGTTTATGAAAAAAATTATGCGCCGGCGCGTAAATTTTTGGTGGCAGGCGATGGCGGATTTAATTTAACCCATTCAGAAAACATAGATCAATTTGTAACACGTTATACGCCACAAACATTTTTAGAAAAAAGTATTCGTTCGTTTACAAATACCGATTTAGGTAACTGGTTAAAACAAATAGGAATTGAAACATACACAGGAACAAGTAAAAGAATATTTCCGGTAAAAGGCATAAAACCTATTGATGTGTTGAATGCTATGTTGAGCGAATTAAAAAATAAAAATGTTCAACTGAAAACAAAATATGAGTGGAAGGGCTGGAACAACAAAAGCGAACTTATTTTTCGGCAGAATAACGAAGAGGTTTTTATAAACGCCGATATAGTTGTTTTTGCTTTAGGTGGAGCAAGCTGGGCTAAAACAGGTTCTGATGGAGTTTGGACAGAATTATTTGCACAGAAAGGTGTTGGGTTGATTCCTTTTCAGGCATCTAATTGTGCTTATCAAATTAAATGGGACGATAAATTTTTAAAACAAGCGGAAGGTAAAAGTTTAAAAAATATTTCTATTACATGTAATGACGTAGAAAGAAAAGGGGAGGTGGTTATTACTAAGTTTGGTATAGAGGGCGGGGCCGTTTATGGTTTAAGTCCACAAATACGTAAGCAATTAAACGAGAATAAAATAGCTGATATTTTTATTGATTTAAAACCAAGTTTAACTATTGATGCGATTAAGAATAAACTTATTCATAAAAAAGAAAAAACAGCCACAACCGTTTTAAAAGAAGAGCTGAATTTAAACGCTATACAGGTTGCTTTATTAAAAAGTGTAACAAGTAAAGAAGATTTTGTTGACGTAAACGCACTTGCCGAAAAGATAAAAAAACTGCCACTATATATAACCTCGGTAGCACCCATAGATGAAGCCATTTCTACAGTAGGCGGCATTTCATTACAAGAAGTTAATGATTTTTTTCAGTTAAAAAAATTACCCCACCATTATGCTATTGGCGAAATGTTAGACTGGGATGCACCCACCGGCGGTTATTTATTGCAGGCTTGTTTTAGTATGGGGGCTTTTTTAAGTAAGCACCTTAATTTGACCGTTAAATAGCCTTATAATTATTTAACACTTCTTTAATAGTTCGTAATGCTAACTATTAACATTATCAACTACATTTGTGTGCGGTTTTAAAATGAGTAAAGCAGATAAACCCTATAAAAATATGCCTTTGGGTAAGTTATGTGCCATGGTTACTCGACCATATTTTGGAGCACTTACGCTTAAAACGGAGCATTTAAAAATAGAAAAAAATTTCTCGGTACTTATTTTATTAGAAGAAAATGAAAATTGTACACAGCAATATATATCGTGTGTTTTGCAAATAGATAAAGTATCTGTAGTAAAAATAATAGATGGCTTTACTAAAAAGGGTTTGGTTAAACGAGTGCAAAACCCCAAAGATAGACGAGAGTATTTTGTAGAACTTACACCCAAAGCACACAAAGTTTTACCCCAAGTACACAAAACCATAAAAGAACTGAATGATATTGCGTTTAAAGGTTTTAGCGCAAAACAAAGAGAGGCTTTTGCGGAGGCACTTATTAAGGTGTACCATAATATAGAGCATTTCCCTTCTTCGCATGTAACAATTTATAAAACAAAGAAAATACGTAAAAATATATGAAGGCAAAAACACTTATAACCATTAGCTCAATTGTAGTTGCGTTTGTGCTGATAAAAATATTTTTCCTATCACCAAAGCAGGCTAAAGCGGCTGGCCCACAAGCGGGTAAAGGACCCGTAGTTACTATTAAAGCCGTTATTGTAAAAGGTGGTAATGTTGAAAATAAATTAGTTTTATCGGGTACTGTACTGGCAAACGAAGAAGCTATTTTAAAACCAGAGGTATCGGGCAAAATAATTGCCATGCAAATTAAAGAAGGTGGTGAGGTAGAAAAAGGCCAACTGCTTGTAAAAATAAACGACGCTGATTTGCAGGCTCAATTAGCAAAGCAAGTTTCCTTACAAAAAATTAACGAAGAAAAAGAGCGCGACTTAAAAGCGTTACTTGCTATAAAAGGCGTTAGTCAGGAAGAGTATGATTTGGCTTTATCAACCGTGCAGCAAACAAAAGCTGATATTGATTTAACGCTGGCGCAAATTGCAAAAACAGAAATACGCGCACCGTTTAATGGGGTTATAGGATTAAAAAATGTAAGTGAAGGAAACAATATTAGTCCAAGTGATATTATTGCATCGGTACAACAGCTTAACCCTATTAAAATAGATTTTAGTGTACCTGAAAAATATACATCCGCTGTTCATTTAAGTGATACAGTGCTTATTACTATTCAAGGAACGGGACATACATATATGGGTAAAGTATATGCTATAGATCCTAAAATAGATGCCGCTACCCGCTCATTAAGAATACGCGCGGTTTGCGAAAATAGTAAACGCGAGATTTTTCCTGGTTCGTACGCACAAGTTACATTAATTTTAAAATCAGATAATTCGGTTATTATGCCAACCATGGCTGTGATTCCTGATATACATGGACAAAAAACATTTGTGGTGCATAACGGAAAAGCGGTTTCGGTTCTTATAGAAACCGGTGTTCGTAACGACACATCGGTAGAGGTTTTAAAAGGGCTTAAACCAGGAGACACAGTTGCTACAGAAGGCATTATGTCATTAAAGCCAAATGTGCAAGTAAAAATACAAGGAAAGATAAAACAATAATCAGGAAGAATGAATATTTCATCCACAAGTATAAACAGACCGGTTCTTGCAATTGTAATGAGCCTTATCATTCTATTATTTGGTGTGATAGGATACAAGTTTCTTGGAGTACGTGAATTTCCGGCAATTGATCCGCCCATTATTACGGTTAAAACAAGCTACACGGGTGCCAGTGCCGAAGTAATAGAATCACAAATAACCGAACCTCTTGAAAACGTTATTAATGGAATTGATGGCATCCGCACTATTTCATCAACCAGTGCACAAGGTGTTAGTAGCATTACAGTTGAATTTAACTTAGGTGCTAATTTAGAAAGCGCTGCTAATGATGTGCGTGATAAAGTATCGCAAGCGGTACGTTTGTTGCCACAGGATATAGATGCTTTACCTACTGTAACTAAAGCAGATGCAAATAGTGATGCTATTGTAAGTATGACTATACAAAGCAGTACGCGTTCTATTTTAGAGGTAGATGATTATGCTGAAAATGTTTTATTAGAAGGTTTACAAACTATACCGGGAGTTAGCACGATACAAATATGGGGGCAAAAAAAATACGCTATGCGTTTATGGATGAACCCGGAAAAATTGGCGGCATACGGATTAACTCCTTTAGATATACAAAACGCACTTGCCAGTGAAAATCTGGAGTCTCCGTCGGGTAAAGTAACCGGACGAAACAATGAATTAATTGTGCAAACAGAGGGTCGATTAAATAACGTGAGCGATTTCGAAAATTTAATTTTAAAAACAAACAGCACAGAAATAGTACGGTTTAAAGATGTGGGCCGTGTTGAGTTAGGCCCCGAAAATTATGAAACAGATTTAAAAATTAGTGGTGTAAACATGATTGGTTTAGGTATAGTGCCTCAGCCCGGTGCAAATTACATTGACATTGCCGATGAGTTTTATAAAAGGATGGAAAAGATTAAAAGAGAAATCCCAAAAGATTATAAAATTGATATTGCATTGGATAACACAAAGTTTGTACGCAAAGCACTTTCGGAAGTAGAAGAAACTTTAATTATTGCTATTATTTTAGTGGTGTTAATTATCTATTTATTTTTTCGTGATTGGGTTATCGCATTCCGCCCGCTTATTGATTTACCCGTTTCATTAATTGGCGCATTTTTTATCATGTACATTATGGGTTATTCCATTAATGTGTTAACACTTTTGGCAATTGTATTGGCAACAGGGTTGGTGGTAGATGATGGAATTGTTGTAACAGAAAACATTTATAAAAAAATTGAAGATGGCATGGACCCCGAAGAGGCTGCACATAAAGGGTCGAAAGAAATTTTCTTTGCCGTAGTATCTACTTCTATTACATTGGTTGCTGTGTTTTTACCTGTTATATTTTTACAGGGTTTTGTGGGCCAGTTATTTAGAGAGTTTGGTGTGGTTATAGCGGGTGCGGTACTTATATCTGCCTTTGTATCATTAACACTTACACCTATGCTTAACGCAAAACTGGTAAGTAAAAATCATAAAAAGAGTAAGTTTTATGAAATGACCGAACCTTTTTTCCAAAGGTTAGAAGATGGATATTTTCATTCGGTAGGAAATTTCTTAAACAAGCGTAGTGTAGCGTTATATATAATTGGAGCATCTCTTGCGTTAATTGTTGTTATTATGAAAGTAATTCCATCTGAGTTGGCTCCGCTTGATGATAGAAGCTGGTTACGAATTACTACAACAGCACCCGAAGGTACTTCGTTTGAATACATGGATAAATTTATGGACAAGCTTTCGAAAACCTTAGAAGATAGTATAAAAGATCAGCGCATGGTTTTATCTGTTACTTCACCAGGCTTTTCGGGTGCGGGTTCTGTTAACTCAGGTTCTGTGAGGTTAATGATGAAAGATACTGCCAGTCAGCGAACAAAATCGCAGCAAGAATGGGCGGATTATGCCAGTAAAATAACCAAGAATATGCCCGAAGGAAAAGTGTTTGTATCGCAAGAGCAAACTATTTCTGCCAGTGGTGGTCCGCGTGGTGGACTGCCCGTACAATTTGTAATAGAGGCATCTAATTTTGATAAGCTGAAAGCGGTTATTCCTAAGTTTTTAGATGAAGCGTATAAGAGCCCTGTTTTTCAGGGGGTTGATTGTAATTTAAAATTTAATAAACCGGAACTGGATATTAGTATACTGCGTGATAAAGCAAAATCGTTAGGTGTTTCTGTTCAGGATATTGCGCAAACATTACAATTAGCTTTAAGCGGAAATCGTTTCAGTTATTTTGTAATGAATGATAAACAATATCAGGTAATGGGTCAACTTGAAATGCCTTATCGTGATAACCCGGCAGATGTTACTTCATTATATGTGCGTAATGCAACCGGCGATTTAATTCAGTTAGATAATTTGGTAAAAGTAGAAGAGTTAAGTAATCCTCCTCAGTTATATAAATATAATCGTTATGAAGCAGCTACAGTTTCTGCCGGACTTGCGCCAGGAAAAACTATTGCTGATGGAATTAATGAAATGCGCAGAATAGCCAAAAACCAATTAGACCCAACTTTTAGTACGGCACTTACAGGCCCCTCACGCGATTTTGAAGAGAGTGGTTCTAACATTATGTTTGCGTTTGGCTTAGCGTTACTTTTAATTTATTTAATTCTTGCCGCACAGTTCGAAAGTTTTGTTGACCCATTTATTGTAATGCTTACTGTGCCTTTAGCTTTAGCAGGTGCGCTTTTATCGCTTTGGTATTTTAATCAAACATTAAATATTTTTTCGGAGATAGGAATTATTATGTTGATAGGTCTCGTTACTAAAAATGGTATTTTAATTGTTGAGTTTGCCAATCAATTAAAAGAACAGGGGTTGCCGACCCGCGAAGCTATACAAAAAGCCGCCGCCGCACGTTTACGCCCCATTTTAATGACGAGCCTTGCAACGGCGCTGGGTGCTTTACCAATTGCTATGTCGTTAGGTGCTGCCGCTAAAAGCCGTATGGGAATGGGAATTGTGGTAGTGGGTGGAATTATATTTTCATTAATTCTAACGCTGTTTGTTATTCCTGCTATGTACTCTTATTTATCAAGAGGACACAAAAAGAAAGAAGTAAAAAATTATGAATTGGAAACTGTAAAGTCATATGAAAAAACCGTATAGTATTATTGTTATATGTATTTGTTTGGTAGCTTCTTTGGCAAAAGGTCAGGAGTTATTAAAGGTGGAAGATGTTATTAAGCTTGCTATTGAAAGTAATTTTGATGTTCAGATAGCCAAGAACAATATCCAAGTTGCTAAAAACAATAATAATATTGGTTTAGTTGGCGGAGGGCAATCTACCGGAGGTACGGTATCTGGGGGCTCTACAGGGATGTTGCCACAAATTTCTATATCGGCCGGTAGCCCGCAAAGCCCTTTAGGGGTCGGGCAAACAATAAGCACCTTAGGTTATTCAAACCCGGCATTAAATGTTAACCAACAAAAACTAATATCAACCAGCTATGCGCCATCTATTGTGGGTACTTGGTATTTTTTTGATGGGCTGAAAATGTTTGCCACCAAAAAGAAACTAAACCGTAACGAAGAGCTAACCAATATTCAATATCGCATAACAGTTGAAACTACTTTGCTGAACGCCCTTACGGCTTATTACCAAATGATTAGTATACAACAATATATTAAATCATTAAAAATGTCTTTAGCCTTAGGTGATGACCAAAAAAAGCTGGCCGCACAAAAAATGAGCGCTGGTTCTGGTTCTAATGTTGATGTGTTACAAACTCAAATTGATTTTAATAATATTCAGGTACAAATTATACAACAACAAAATTTATTAAATGACCAACGCATTATTTTAAACAACCTTTTGAAACGCTCACCTGATGTTGAATTTATGGTGCCTGATACCATTATTACACAAACCAAACCGGAGTACGCAACGGCTTTAGAGAATACGGATAAAAACAACAACTCTATTTTGGCGAACAGAAAAACAATAGAAATAGATGAACTGGGATTAAAAGAATATAAGGCTAACCGCATGCCTAAAATTGGTGTTACAGGAAACTACACGTATCAACGCCTAACAAACGATATTGGCTTACAACGATTAAACCAAAACTATGGGTTTAATGCGGGGTTTATTTGCTCGTGGACATTACTTAATAACCTTACTACACATACGGCCATTAAAAACCAAACAGTGTTGTTAAATTCAGATAACCTTAGATTAGAAGCATCGAGATTGCAAGAAAAAGCAAATTTGTACCAAGCCTTTTTAAGTTTTCAAAACAACTTAAACATTATTGAAATAGAAAAACAGAGCGTAGATCTTGCTAATCAAAATCTTACTATTGCAGCTATGCGTTTTAAACAAGGCTTATCTAATTATATAGAATATCGTACTGTACAACAAAGTTATGAAGATGCACAGTATCGCTTATCGCAAGCGGCATTCAATACAAAAATAAGCGAACTTAATTACCTGAAAGCTCAAGGTTTATTGGTGCACTAAACATTTATTTTTTGCCACACAAATTTGTTTCAGCATCTTTGCTTTGTGAGTGGCATATATATACATATTCCTTTTTGTAGAAAAGCCTGTTTATATTGTGATTTCCATTTTTCCACTAATCTTGATAACAAAAAAAAACTGGTAGATGCCATTTGTTCGGAGATAAAAATCCGAAAACAATATTTAGAAGACAAAGAAGTTAAATCAATTTACTTTGGCGGTGGAACACCAAGTTTATTAAGTATTGAAGAGCTTGAGCAAATTTTATCGGTTGTTCATTCTAATTTTATAGTAAACCCCATAGCTGAAGTTACTTTTGAGCTAAACCCTGAAGATGCGGAAATAAATTATTTGCGAGAAATAAGAAAATTAGGCATTAACCGATTAAGTGTTGGTTTGCAAAGTTTTAATGAAGATGAATTAAAATGGATGAACCGGGTGCACACCGCTCAGCAAAATTTCGACAGTATAAAAACGGCGCAGGAAGCGGGGTTTGATAATATATCGATAGATTTAATTTATGGAAGTAAATTTCAAACCCCTGAGACTTGGCGCAAAACTTTGCATATGGCTTTTGATTTGAATACACAACACATTTCTTCATACAACTTAACTGTAGAAAGCAGGACGCAATTACAACACCTTATTAAAGAAAAAAAAGAGAAAGATGTGGATAGTGAAATGAGTTCGCAACTGTTTGATGTTCTCATTGAAGAAACTGAAAAAAATGGGTTCAACCAATATGAAATTTCTAATTTTTGTAAGCCGGGTTTTATGGCAGAACATAACAGCAATTACTGGAAGGGTTTATCCTATTTAGGTGTTGGCCCTTCGGCTCACTCTTATAATGGTGTTTCGCGTAGGTTTAATGTGCGAAGCAATACGCAATATATTCAAGCCATTGAGAGTGACAACCCGTTTTATGAGGAAGAAATTTTAACTGCAAATGATAAATACAACGAATATATTTTAACGCGCCTTAGAACCGAATGGGGTTGTGATACCCAGGAAATAAAAAATAATTTTGGGGAAAAGTATATGGCATATTTTTTAAGCCAGTTAGAACCCTACAAACAAAAAAACTTTATCAGCGCAAAACACAACACAATAACTTTAACCAAACAAGGAAAGCATTTTGCAGATGGCATTGCTTCTGATTTATTTTATACAAAAAAAGATGATAGCAACAATTACGCATAAACAAAAAACCTTTAGGGTTGATTTTTCTAAACCAATGGATATTTCGTTACCGGTAATGGTTGGCGGAGTAAAGGCCTGGTATGTGTCTGAGCCTATTATAGAGCCGGTCCGTATGGGTGATTGGGTAGGCGAGGTGGCACAAGGAGGTTCCGTAAATTTTAAAAATATTACGTTTAACCCACACGGACATGGAACACACACAGAATGTGTTGGACATATTAGTAGAGAATTTTATTCGGTAAATAAAAGCCTGAAACAATTTATGTTTATGGCAGAACTTATTACTGTTTTACCCCAAGAAGCAAACGGAGATTTAATTATCACTAAAAAAATACTGGAGGGTTTTCTGGAAGATAAAAATCCGGAAGCATTGATAATTCGAACCCTTTCAAACAGTGAAGCAAAAACGCATAAAAACTATTCGAGCACCAACCCTTGTTATATCAACGAAGAGGCGATGAAGTATATTATACAAAAAGGTGTGCAGCACTTATTATTTGATACCCCAAGCGTTGATAAAGAAGTTGATGGAGGTGCCTTGCTTGCTCATAAGGCTTTTTGGGAACATCCACAAAACACCAATACACAGCGTACCATTACCGAGTTGGTTTATATACCAAATACTATTTATGATGGAACATATCTTATGGATTTACAGGTGGCTGCTTTTGAGAACGATGCGGCTCCATCAAGACCCTTATTGTACAGAATAATAAGCTAAATAATAGTTCTGCCCAATAGTTTATTAACACGCATTTTCATCACATCTAATCTTTGCACTGAAATTAGAATAGTTTGAATTTCGTCGTCAGATGAAGCGGTTCTTAATTTTTCTTTTTCATCACGAAGCAGTTTTTGTAGACGCTTCTCTTTATAAATAAATAAATCGTGGGTAATAGATTTTTTAATATTATCGGTTTCATGAGCAGTCATAATATTATGTTTACTCTTCCATCTTTCGCTTAATTGATCGTTGCTACTAATAAGGTTTATGGTGGTTTGCGCTAATTGAGGGTTTTTGTGTTTTACAAAATAATCGGTGTTCGGTATATTTTCGCTTTTAATTTGTAGCATAAATTCATATAAAAACATTTGGCAGGTAGCGTCCATAAAACTAAGCTCATCTTGGTCTAACTCATTTAAAATAAATTCAGCCACTGAAACATCACTTGTAACATTTTCATTGTCTGCGTTTAAATGTTGTATCTCAATTAAATGTGTTCCGTATTGTAACAGCAGACGCACTAAGTTTTTTTCTTGCTGAGCAAAGGGATTTAAATCGGCATCTAATAGTTTTTGTAAATCGTCTTTTACTTCCTGATTGGTGTTTTCAGAATACTGTGCTTCAACAGGAGCGGCTTCGGGTTGAAAGTTTTTCTTTACAATTTTTTTATCGCGCGTTGCTTTAACCTGAAACACCAAGGTTTGTTCATCAACCTGTAAAATGTGGCTGCACTCGGTAATATAGCCGTTACGCGTAATGGCATCGGGTACAATAGCAATGCTTTCTATAATATCTTTTACAAGAGCCGCTTTTTTTACCGGCTCATGCCGCGCTTCTTCAAAAAGTAGGTTAGTTTTAAATTTTATAAAATCGAGCGAATTTTTTTTAATAAAAGCTCTTAAATCATCACCGCTAACTTTTTTAGAGTAGGAATCAGGGTCATCACCATCGGGGAATAAAAGGACTTTTACATTCATTCCTTCTTCTAAAATTAAATCAATTCCTCTAAAGCTGGCTTTAATACCGGCAACATCACCATCATATAAAATGGTAATATTATTAGTAAAGCGATGTATCAATCGTATTTGATCAACCGTTAACGAGGTGCCTGATGATGCCACCACATTTTCAATGCCCGCCTGGTGCATAGAAGTAACATCAGTATAACCTTCTACTAAATAGCAATTATCTTCTTGTGTAATTTGTTTTTTGGCAAAGTACAAGCCGTATAAAACTTTACTTTTATCGTAAATATCGGTTTGTGGCGAGTTAATATATTTGGCAAATTTTTTGTCGCTATTTAGTATGCGTCCGCCAAAACCAATAACCTTGCCTGTGCCATTATGTATAGGAAAAATTACACGCCCTGTATATCTATCAAAAATATCGTTAATGGTTATTGGTGTGCCATCCACGTGCTTATCGGATAAAATAGATAAACCTGTTTTTACTAAATATTCGGGTTTGTAAGCGGCAGCTATAGCGGCTTTTGAAAAAGCTCTTCTGTCTTCAAACGAAAAACCAAGCTGAAATTTTTTAATTATTTCATCGGTAAAACCACGCTCACGGAAATAACTTAAACCAACTGATTTACCCTCGTCGGTGTTCCATAAATTATCAGTAAAATATTTCTGCGCATAATTGGTAACTATGTATAGACTTTCTTTTTCGGTTATCTGCGCTTTTTCTTCGGGTGTAATTTCTTTTTCAACAATTTCAATATTGTACTTGGCAGCTAAGTATCGTAAAGCCTCGGGGTAACTAAGACTTTCATGCTCCATAATAAAATTTACCGAGTTGCCCGCTTTACCGCAACCAAAACACTTGTAAATTCCTTTAGACGGAGATACTGTAAACGAAGGACTTTTTTCGCCGTGAAAAGGACAAAGACCAAGCAAATTAGCACCACGTTTTTTTAGGGTAATAAAATCACCTACCACATCTTCAACGCGTGCGGTTTCAATAATTTTATCTACGGTATTTTTTGGTATCAAGGGGTATCAAATATAAGCAATCCTAATTTTTTACCGAAACTTTTGCTTTTATATTGTAAAAACGGCAAAATAGCTGATTATCCCCGTTTTCAGGGTCGGCGTACATAAGAGCTTGGTTGGTAAGGTCTGAATCAGGGAAAGCCGGAATTGTAATTACTTGATTACTTGGTTGTTGTTTTAAATAGTTAATTGTTTTGTCGTGCTCATGGGCAAAATAGCATAAGCGAGGAATGTGCCGAAAACTAAAAAACAAAAGAATTACTAAAGATGCAACTGTTAAACCAGGCAATAAAAAACGAACGTCTTTGAGTTTAGCTACAAATTTAAAAGCAATTACATTAATAGCAATAAACAGCGAGAAGTCCACTATAAAAAGCAAACGCGTTTCCGCAAACGATTTGTAAACAAACGCAGCCACAAGTAATGCGATTATAAGTGATGTTAAAATAAACAGCAAAAAATAACACCAACGAATAGCATAAGAATATTGAATGTTGAATGTTTTTGTAAGATACACCCAAGAAACGCAAAGAAGCAAAACCCCAATAATTTTATACGGTTGAAAAAACAATTGAATAAAATGGAAAGGATTTGATACTTGTGAAGCGGGATGTGAACTAATGTATTCGTTTGTTGTGTTTATGCGATAAAGAGTGCCGGGGGTGATGACAGAAACTAAATACATACAAACCAAAATAACCATAAAATATATAAGCCTTTTATTTTTAAGTTTTACTAAAAACATAATTGGCATTATTGCCATTAAAACAGAAGGTGTTATATGCTCTGCACTACCACCAATAATAAAGGCAGCTATGGTAAGCCATACATAATAATCGAGCGTTGAATTTATTTTCTTTATAATAATCCAGGCACTGAAAACAATAAATGCAACAGGTGTAAAGTGAGTTATAAATGCAGACATCCAGCCAAAAATTTCAATTCGGTTGGTGGTTAAAAAGTATAGAGAGGTAAAAATTAGAATGGATAAACAAATAAGTGTAATTTTTTCTTTTGCGGTAGTTAGGTTCAAATTAAAAACTTCTGTAATTAATTTATAAGTTGAGAATATAAAAATGCTTGATACGAAAACGCACAACCCCAAAATACTATACGGATACAAATCGGTGTTGGCAGAATAACCCACACTAAAAAATGAAATCAGTGCCGCAGGTCTGAACAAATTAAAATAATAGTCGTTATAAATAATTTGTGAAAAAGATTGGTCGCGAAATTTTAAAGCTGTTATCATATCATCAGGCTCACAACGAATTGAAAAAAATAAAACAACAAAAAAGCATACGCTTAAAAAAGCGCATATATAAATTGCAGCCTTATACCATCCGTTTAAACTCATTCTTTATAAGGGTGTGTTACAACCACTTTTGCTTTAATGCCATAAAATTTACAAAACACAACATTAAAACTATCTTCTGGGTCTGATGTTAATCGGGCTTGTGTTATTAAGTCGTTTGGCGGAAAACTATCAACCACAGCAATTTCTCCTTCTTTTTGTTGTTGCAGGTAGGCGATAATTTTATCGTGCTCGGTAGCAAAACTACGAACAGCCGGGATGTGCCTTGCATCAAAAAAAAACAAAAAACCCATTATATAAATTGCCCCCGAATAAACAAAAACATCGCTTAGCTTTTTATTAGAAATAAACTGAAGTATCAAGATGCTTACAATGATAAAAACAGTTGCATCAAACATAAACCACATACGATCTACATTAAAGGTTTTGTAGGCAGAAACACAAAAAACCGAAGTTGGTATAACAACAGCAATTAAGGACGCGACTAAATATTTCCAATGTATAGTTGTTTTTAATTTAACCTGAAATATTTTAGTAAAAAGCAACCACACAAAAAATAAAAAGCCAAAGGCGATAAATTTATAGGGTCTCATTAATAATGTAACGACATGTAAAACCTCAAGGCTTCTTTCAGGACTATGAACTTTTACATACTGTTGTGTATTGTTATAACGAAGCCATGCCCCGGGTGTGATAACGGTAAATAAAAAAAACAAAGTAAGTAGTACACTAAAAAAAATAAGTTTTGTAAAAAACACTTTATGTTGTTGCCACACTTGGTGTTTATTTTCTTTACTGTAAAAAAACAAAAAACCGCAAGAAAAAATTACTGCTATTACCGATGGTGCAACATGCTCTGCGGCACCGCCAATAAAAAAAACGCAAATAGATAAATAGAAATAATCTGTTTTTTTATATTCTTTTATGAGGATATAAGCAGCGGCGAAAACAAAAACAATAGGCACTAAATGATTAACCGAGGCCGACATCCAACCAAATATTTCTAATCGATTGCTGGTCATCAAATAAAGACTCATTAGCAATAATAAAGAGAAACACAAGAGAAGGGGTTTATTAATTTTTGACTTATCAAACGTAAAAGCCTCTTGCAATAACCTGTAGATGAAATAAACAAAAAGTCCGGCAATAGTAATAAACAATAATAATATGGTTGTTGGATAGTAGTTAGTGTTACTTGTAATGCCAACTCCAACATACGAAAGCAATATACTCATAGGACGTAAAGTATCGAGCCAATAAGTGTTTTTATAGGTTTCTAAAAGAGAATAAGTTCTAAAATTAATTGCGGCAGCCCAATCGTCAGCTTCGCAACGAATAGAAGAAAATAACACAAAGAAAAACAAGGCACTTAAAACAGAGGATAAAACAATAACTAAGGGGAGTGTGTTTTTATTCCTCAAATTACTTGCTATTAAACGAATTCATGGTAAGTGGCAAGCCCGCAAATACAAATGATTTTACGGCATCGGTAGAAATTTTAATTCTTTCGGCTAAGGTTTTGCGTTCTTCTTCATTCCATTTGCCAAGCACATAATCAACCTGTTTGCCTTTACTAAAAGCATTAGCTATACCAAAGCGCAAACGAGCATAATTTTGCGTGTTTAAGGTTGCCTGTATGTCTTTTAAGCCATTATGTCCCCCATCACTGCCTTTTGGGTGTATACGTATTTGCCCAAAGGGGAAAGCGAGCTCATCTACCAAAACCAATAAATTTTCTACCGGTATTTTTTCGGCCTGTAACCAGTAATTAATGGCTTTTCCGCTTAAATTCATAAACGTGGTAGGCTTTATTAAAATAATTTGTCTGCCCTTATATTTAAGCTCAGCCACACTGGCAAGCCTGTCGTTCCTAAATAGAGTACCTGCATCGTTTGCCAGCTCATCAGCTATTTTAAACCCAATATTATGACGCGTTTCGGCGTACTCGTCACCTATATTTCCTAATCCTGCTATTAAAAATTTGCTCATTTATGCAGCTAATTTACTCATTCGTGTTAATTTTTAAACGAATTTTATAAAACCAAGCCTCTAATTTCCCTAATTTTTAAGAATTAAGAAATTATCGCCAATCTATTTAAAAGATTAAATTTGCTCCGCTAAAATTATCTCAATGAAAACAGTTGAATTTCGTGAAGCCTTACGTGAAGCCATGAGCGAAGAAATGCGCCGTGACGACAAAATATTTTTAATGGGTGAAGAAGTTGCCGAATATAACGGTGCTTACAAAGTAAGTAAAGGCATGTTGGCTGAGTTTGGACCAAAACGCGTAATTGATACGCCCATTGCTGAGCTTGGCTTTGCGGGTATAGCTATTGGCGCATCTATGAATGGTTTACGTCCTGTTGTTGAGTTTATGACTTTTAACTTTTCGTTAGTTGCCATTGACCAAATAATAAACTCAGCTGCCAAAATGTATAGTATGAGCGGTGGTCAGTATAGCTGTCCTATTGTGTTTCGTGGCCCAACAGCATCTGCGGGTCAGCTGGGTGCACAGCACTCTCAAGCGTTTGAAAACTGGTATGCCAATTGTCCGGGTTTAAAAGTAGTTGTACCATCTAATCCCTATGATGCAAAAGGCTTAATGAAATCAGCCATTCGCGATAACGACCCTGTTATTTTTATGGAGAGCGAGCAAATGTATGGAGATAAAGGAGAAATTCCGGAAGGAGAATATATTATACCTATTGGTGTTGCCGATGTAAAAAGAAGCGGTACCGATGTTACCATTGTTACCTTTGGAAAAATTACCAAAGTAGCCTTAAAAGCTGCCGAAGAATTAGAAAAAGAAGGCATTAGTGCCGAAGTTATTGATTTACGTACCGTTCGTCCTATTGATTACGATACTGTTATTGCTTCGGTTAAAAAAACAAACCGTTTGGTAATTGTTGAAGAAGCTTGGCCTTTAGCCAGCATCTCTTCAGAGATTACATATATGGTACAAAAAAACGCGTTCGATTATTTAGATGCCCCTATACGCCGTATAACAACAGCCGATGTACCGTTACCTTATGCACCAACTTTAATTGAAGAGTCTTTACCCAATGTGGTTAAAACTATTAAAGTAGTTAAAGAGGTAATGTATAAGTCATAAGCAGTAATTCTTAAGCTTTTTTATGTAGGTTTTTATTTTATCGGTTTAACTAACCGATAGAAAATTAATTATCTTTACTTCTCGCGCATGTATAAAAACAACACATACACAATTCTAAAAACGTGTTTTCTTTTTGGTTGTATACTTTTAATTTATTCGTGCGCTAATAATTCTCAAACAAAAAAGAAGGAAGGCGTTTCACAAATTTCGAATGACTCTGCTGTACCATCTCGATTAGATACATTTATTACAGGCAAGCCATTTCCTGTTACGGGCAAATCGGTAGAAGCCGGAAAGCCCATTGTTGTGAAAGCAGGTAAGCCTGTAATTACTAATGGGTTTAACAACATACACGACATTAGTAGTTTTAAAACTATCCGTAATGTGGAAGGAAAAATTCTTTCGGGGGTTACTTCTAAAACAGTAAAAGCTTCTGTAAAAACGATACCCTGCATAAGTCCGAAAACGGTTGCTGCAAAAGCCCCAGGTATGAGAGAACAAAATCCATTAGGGCTTAAGTTTTATGATATAGAACAAGGTCTTAGTTCGTCTTATATACGCTGCATGCTGCAAGATAAAAATGGAAACATTTGGTTTGGTACGGGCGGTGGTGGCGCATGTAGATATGATGGAAGCGATTTTACACATTACACCGAAAAACAAGGTTTGCCAAACAATTTTGTGGTGAGTATACTTGAAGATCATAACGGAAACATTTGGTTTGGTACCGATGGCGGTGGTGTGTGCAAATACGACGGAATAGATTTGACTGTTTTTACCGAAAAAGAGGGCTTAATAAACAATGCTGTTTGGAGCATGTTAGAAGACAAGAAAGGAAACATTTGGTTTGGTACAGCGGGCGGCGGCGCGTGCTCTTATAATGGAAAAGACTTTACCTACTATAATAAAGAAAATGGATTAAATAGTAATTACATTTTTAGTATGGCTTTAGATAAGGACGATAACATTTGGTTGGGTTCTTATGGCGATGGTGTTTTAAAATACGATGGAAAAAACTTTACATCCTATACCGAAGAAGAAGGGCTTGTAGGAAACACGGTACAAACCATACTGGCAGATAACGTAGGGAATATTTGGTTTGGTACCGATGCCAACGGGGTTAGTAAACTTAAGGGCAATACAATTACAAATTATACTGAAGGCTCAGGACTTATGAGTAATGAGGTTAACGCTATTTTACAAGATAAAAACGGAAACATTTGGTTTGGTTGCAACAGCCAAGGCGTTTGTAAATACAATGGAGTTAATTTTACATGCTTTACCGAATTTGAAGGTTTAAGCGGTAGTTCTATATTTAGTTTATTGCAAGATAATAATGGCAATATGTGGTTTGGTACCGATGGGCATGGTGTTACTAAATACGATAAAAGTTGTTTTACACATTTCACAAAAAAAGAAGGACTAAGTAATAGTGCTGTTTATAAAACATTTGAAGACCACAATCACGACCTGTGGTTTGGCACTAACGGTGGCGGCGTTTGTAAATATGACGGAGAAAAATTTTACAACTATACTACCGACCAAGGGCTTGTAAACAATAGAGTTTGGGGCGTTGCCGAAGATAAAGACCATAATATGTGGTTTGGCACTAATGGTGGCGGACTTTGTAAGTTTGATGGAGAAAAGTTTTATCAATATACAGACGAACAAGGTTTAAGCGGAAACAAAATTTACAGCCTTGTAGTAGATCATAATCATAATTTATGGATTGCAACTAATGGCGGTGGTGTTTGTAAGTTTGATGGAACAACATTTACACGTTTTGCGCAAGAAGACGGGCTTAGCAGTGATATAGTTTACTCTATAACCGAAGATAAAGAAAACAACCTTTGGTTTACAACTGATGCCGGTGGTGTATGTAAATATGATGGAAAAACATTTACACTACTAACTCAAAAAGAAGGACTTGCCAGCAACACGGTGTACACGAGCATGCAAGATAGTAAAGGAAACTTTTGGTTTGGTACCGATGGTGGTGGCGCTTGTAAATACAACGGAAAAACATTTACAAGCTATACAGAAGAAAACGGAATAAGCAACGATAAAATATGGAGTGTTTTTCAAGACATGCAAGGCAATGTTTGGTTGGGCACAGAAAATGGGTTAACGAAATTAGATGCGGCATCTATTGACAAAGACGAAATAAGTAGCCATGTGTATAAGCTTAACGATGGTTTTTTAGGAAATGACGTACTTCAAAACTCGTGTTATGAAGATAAAAAAGGGTTTATTTGGTGGGGTACCGGAAAAATGCTTACCCGCTATGATCCGGCATTAGATGCGACGGATAAGCTTGCTCCAATTATGCATCTAAAAAACATAAAAGTAAACTTTCAGGATATAGATTGGGAAAAACTTTTAGATGAAAAAGAAAAAAACGAATCGGGTATAAAATTAAATGGGGTAACAAAATGGTATAACTTGCCCGAGGAACTTTCTTTACCATATAATCAAAACAGAATTACGCTGGGTTATGTTGGTATAAATTATAAAAGCCAGGATAAAATTTTATATCAGTATAAGTTAGAAGGTTTAGAAGACAAATGGTTGCCTTCAACTACTAAAACAGATGCGGTATATAGTAATTTATCTCCAGGAGATTATACATTCAAAGTGCGCGCCGTTAATAAAGATGGTTATTGGAGTGAACCCATTTCATTTAACTTCACTATTCGTCCGCCATGGTGGCTAACTTGGTGGTTTAGAATATTTGCGGTTTTATTTATTGTAATAGGCATTGTAGCTTTTTATAGATATAGAACTGCGGCCCTGCGTAAAAAACAAAAAGAGTTAGAAGATTTGGTTACAGAACGCACCGCCGAAGTGGTTAGTCAAAAAGAATTATTAGAAGAAAAAAACAAAGAAGTATTAGATAGTATTAATTATTCCAGACGAATACAACGCAGTATACTTCCGCCACCGGAAGAAATGCAAAAGGCGCTCACTAAGTATTTTGTATTATACAAACCCAAAGCCATTATTAGTGGTGATTTTTATTGGATGGCACAAGTACACACTAACACTGATAACGAAAACTTAGTAGTACTTGCTGTTGTAGATTGTACCGGGCATGGTGTTCCGGGGGCATTAATGAGCATTGTAGGTAACACCTTATTGAACCAAACCATAAAAAACAACGATATAAATACACCGGCACAAGCCTTAGATTTTTTAAATCACGAATTACCTAAAAATTTAAAAGCCCAACAAAAAGGCGAAATTATACGCGATGGCATGGATATGGTTATGTGTGCTATAAATTTTAGTCAACAAAAACTATATTTTTCGGGAGCGAATAACTGTTTATATATAGTACGCAAGGGAAATCTTATTGAGTTGAAAGGCGATAAGCAAGCCATTAGCGGCTCTACCGACGATGTAAAAAAACCATTTACCAATCACAGTTTTCAATTAGAGAAAGATGATGTATTGTATCTATTAACCGATGGTTATGCCGACCAATTTGGCGGACCAAAAGGCAAAAAATTTAAAAATAAACAATTAGAACATTTACTTTTATATGTAAGTGAATTACCACTTGTCGAACAAAAAGAAGTGCTAAACAATAGGTTTGAAGAATGGCGAGGCACCCAAGAACAGGTAGATGATGTTACCATTATTGGCGTGAAAATTTAAAAAACAGTATACCATCAAAAATAAAAAAGCCGTATGTAATTACACACAGCTTTTTTATTTTTAGATATCAGACTTAATTCATTGGTGTGGCATCAAAACTTACTTGCCACTGTATATTAAATTTATCAATAAGCATACCGAAGTAAGAACCCCAAAAAGTTTTAGCGATAGGCATGGTAACTTTTCCTCCGGCAGAAAGTCCGTGAAATAATTTATCAGCTTCCGCTTGGGTAGCTGCACTAACCGAAATAGAAAAATTATTTCCCACAACAGTTGCATGACCAAAAGCTTCAGAACTATCACTGCCCATTAAAACAGTTTCTTTACTTATAGGCAACGAAACATGCATAATTTTTTCACGCTCTGATTCCGACATTGGTGGTTGACCTTCCATTGGAGGCATTTCTTTAAATCTTCCCATATAACCAAAGTGCCCACCAAATACAGATTTATAAAACATAAATGCTTCCTCACAATTACCGCTAAAGGTTAAATAGGGGTTTATAGTAGTAACTCGTTTTTCCACTTTTACTGGGGTTGGTTTTTTACTTGCCTTTTTTACAATTTTCTTTTTTGCGGCAGGTTTATGCTTAGCTGTTTTTTTGCTCGCTTTTTTCACAACTTTTTTAGTTGTTTTTTTTGCCGCCTTCTTTGCTACTTTTTTTGCCATATTAAATAATTTTTTGTTTGCTTACTCTGTTCGGTTTTCGGCTTACCCGTTTTATTATTTAAAGGTAAAAAACTTTCTTTTTTCTCAACAAAAACTACACAAAAAACCAAAAAATTAACATAAGAAAACAGTTTCTTAAGATTGAGATTACAATGACACTCTTAAGGGGTGACTGACAATATAAAAAGTTTAGCGGGTCAGCACTAAACTCTATGTTTTTGCGTTATCTTTACTGGTACCTTATACATGAACCAAGCCGATAACATAATCATACAAAAGTTAGATGAGTTTATACGCAAGTATTATAAAAATCAGCTTGTAAAAGGCTTGTTGTATTCGGTTGGCTTGGTGTTGCTTTTTTATATTGGATTAAGCACCTTAGAATATTTTGCCGAGTTTGGCACAACCATACGCACTGTTTTATTTTACAGCTTTATTTTTGTAAACGGATATGTAGTTACAAAATACATTGTTGTACCCGCTTTAAAACTAAACAGTTTTGGTAAAGTAATTAGCCATAAACAGGCGGCAACTATTATTGGCAGCCATTTTGCCAACGTGCAGGATAAATTACTTAATGTATTGCAACTACAATCGGTACAAGATAATTATGCTTCGCTTGATTTGCTGAATGCAAGCATTAATCAAAAAATTACCGAATTAAAACCGGTTCCGTTTACAGCGGCTATAGACATTAATGAAAATAGAAAATATATAAAGTATGTGGCAATTCCATTTTTACTATTATTCTCAATTTTAATTATTGCGCCAAAAATATTAAAGACTGGTACCAAGCGACTGATTCATCACTCATCCTATTTTGAAAAAGAAGCACCTTTTCAATTTAAAATAGAAAACAAAGATTTAAAAGCAGTTCAACAACAAGATTTTGTTGTTCATATAAAAATTACCGGTAGTCAGGCACCCGCCGAAGCTTTTGTGGTAATTAAAGGAAATGAGTTTAAATTAGAGAAACAAAAAACAGATGAATTTACGTATACGTTTAAAAATGTGCAGCAGGATGTTGATTTCCAACTTTCGGGTGGCGGCTTTACATCTAAACCCTATAAGTTAACCGCCTTACCAAAACCTGTTTTGCTTGGCTTTGAGGCGCAATTAAAATATCCAGCCTATCTTAATCGTAAAGATGAGGTAGTTAGCAATACGGGCGATATGTTGGTTCCGCAGGGTACAAAAATAACATGGACGTTTAACACAAAAAATAGCGATGGAATTTCTCTTCATTTTTCTGATTCATTATTAGAATTAAAACCTTCGGCAGAAAATAAATTTTCGTTTACTAAACGTTTTATGCAAAACGCGGCTTATAGCATAAACACCAATAATCGTTTTGTGCAGAAAGCTGATTCGGTTAACTATTCAATTAATGTTATTCCCGATGCTTATCCGGTTATTGAATTGCACGAAAAGACGGACTCACTTAAAAAAGAACTTATTTATTTTTCGGGCAATATAAAAGATGATTACGGGTTTAATCATTTTCAGTTTAAATATAAAATTTATAGCTCAGATACCGCTGGTGCTTCATCAGAAAAAGCACAAGAGTATACAATGCCTTTGCAGACGAGTCAGTTAACCCAACCTTTTGTACATTATATAGATATTTCTAAAATGGATTTAAAACCCGGTGATAAGGTTGAATATTATTTTGAAGTGTGGGATAATGATGGGGTTAATGGCTCTAAATCGGCTAAAACAAATATTGCTGTATTTAAAGCACCCACACTTGATGAACTTGAAAAAGAAACAGATAAAAACAACGCCGACCTTAAAAAAGATTTGGAACAGAGCTTGAAAAAAACCAAAGAGCTACAAAAAGACATTGCCGACCTTAATAAAAAAGTGTTAGAGAAAAAACAATTGGGCTACGATGAAAAAAAACAATTGGAAAAACTTTTAAAAAATCAGAAAGAGTTGGAAAAAGAGGTGGATCAACTTAAACAAGATAATATACAGAACAACGAAGAACAAAACAAATACAAGCCACAAAACGAAAGCATTTTAGAAAAACAAAAAGAGCTTGAAAAACTTTTTGAAAACATGATGACGCCCGAAATGAAAAAGATGTTTGATGAGTTGCAAAAGCTGATGGATAAAATGGATAAGAATAAAGTGCAGGAAACATTAGAAAAACTGAAACTAAGCGATAAGGATATAGAAAAAGAATTAGACAGAACGCTGGAGCAATTTAAGCAAATGGAGGTTGAGCAAAAAATGGAAGATGTTACTAAAAAGCTTGATGAGCTTGCTAAGAAACAGGACGATTTAAGTAAGGAGCTTGATAACAAAAAAGCCAACGGTGATAAAAACAAGACCGCTGATAAAGAAAATAAAACTGCGGAGCAAAAAAAGCAAGACGAAAAAAATCAGGCAGCAGAAAATAAAAAAGATGATGCTAATAAAACCACTGACCAAAAACAAAAAGACCAAAATAAAGAAGGCGATAAAAACCAGTCACAACAAAAACAAGATGAATTGACAAGACAATTTGATGAAATAAAAAAAGACGTTCAGCAAATGCAGGAACTTAATAAAAGTTTGGAAAACCAATTGCCTATGCCGGATACTAAGGCACAGGAACAAAAGGCAAGTCAGGAACAACAAAACGCATCGGAGCAATTGCAACAAAACAATAAAAAAAACGCGTCTAAATCCCAGAAAGAAGCCGCGGAGCAAATGCAACAAATGAGTGCTCAAATGCAACAAGCTTTAAATAAAATGCAACAAGAGCAGGAGGGAGAAGATGTTGAAGCCGTTCGTCAATTAATGGAAAACTTATTGCATGTATCGTTTGCACAAGAAGATTTAGATAAAGACATTAAGAAAACAAAAACCAACGACCCTCATTATACTAAGCTGGCACAAACCCAAAAGCAACTGCAGGATGATAGTAAAATGATAGAAGACAGTTTGTTTGCATTAAGCAAACGTAACCCTACGGTATCGGCAACTATAAACCGAGAAATAAATGCGGTGCAAATGAATATGGAAAAAGCCATATCGGCACTTGAGGAGCGAAATAGTGGGGAGGCGCAAGTACGAGGGCAAAATGCTATGACATCTATTAACAACCTTGCTTTAATGTTAAACGAGGCGCTTGAAAAAATGGAAGCGCAAATGAAAGCGCAAAACAAACCGAGTCCGGGTAGTGGAGGGTCTTGTAAAAAACCGGGTAGTGGTAAAAAACCAAGTGCGAGTATGAGCAACATGCGCAAAATGCAGGAGCAACTTAATAAGCAAATTGAGCAAATGAAAAAAATGCTTGAACAACAGGGTAAAGAAGCGGGTGGTAAAAAACCGGGAGAAAAACCAGGGCAGCAAAAAGGAGGGATGAATCCAAACCCATACGGAAACACCCCGGGTGAAAGCGAGAGTTTAGCTAAAATGGCGGCTGAGCAGGAAGCTTTACGTAGAGGGGTGCAGGAGGCTATGCAAAAAATGAAGAAAGAAGGGGGGCAACAGCCAGGTGGAGACATGCTAAGTAAAATGGAGGAAACAGAAACAGATTTGGTAAATAAACGAATTACGCAAGAAACCATTAAACGTCAGCAAGAAATTATGACTAAAATGCTGGAAAGCGAAAAAGCCGAACGCCAACAGGAAGAAGATGAAAAACGAAAAAGCAACGAAGCCAAAACACAAGACTATGCCAACCCTGCCGTGTTTTTAGAGTACCAAAAAATGAAGGAGAAAGAAACTGAATTATTGAAAACCATTCCGGCAGATTTAACACCTTATTACCGCCAAAAAGTAAACCAGTATTTTAACGCGGTTGAAAAATAGTTTATAATTTATAAAACCCTACAAATAGCCCCTTTTTACCTCAAAACAGACTATTTGTGGGGTTTTAAATGGGGATAGGGTTAATCGAAAGTAAAAATAAATGTAACTTTTTAGTATCTTAGACGTACAAACTGTTGTTATACCCCAAAATGCCTACACTATTGACTAAAAAGATACAAATAAATTCGCACACAAACCCTGAAGGAGTTGTTGAGCGCGCCATAGTAGATGTTTGCGAAGAAATGCAAATTGGCGAAGAAAAATTCGGAAATATTTTATTAGCCGTTACCGAGGCTGTTGATAACGCTATTGAACATGGCAATAAAAACCACCCCGATAAAAAAGTGGAACTTTCTTACCAATCTTCTATTAAAGAAATAACCTTTGCCGTAACCGATCAAGGTCAGGGAGGTTTTGATATTAATGAAGTAACCGACCCCACAAAACCTGAAAATCCGGAAAACACAGGGCGTGGCATTTTAATTATGAAAATGCTATCGGATAAACTGGAATTTTTAAACGAAGAAAAAACCGTTTTACTTTCGTTTAACCTGAACTAATATAGCCGTATGGCAATTACTTTTTCTGCTTCCTTAAAAACCAAAACACCTTCTAAAAAAAAACTAAAGCATTGGTTGATTGCTATTGCCCTTTCCGAAAAAAGAAAGATAAAGAATCTGGCTTATAATTTTTGCTCGGATGAAGAATTATTACAAATAAACCAAGGCTTTTTAAAACACAACGCTTATACCGATATAATCACTTTTGATTATTGCGAAAACGATTTTATTGTAGGAGAAATATACATAAGTGTAGAACGCGTTGCTGAAAATGCACAAACTCACAAAACCACTTTTGAAGAGGAACTATTAAGGGTTATAGCCCACGGACTTTTACACCTTTGTGGGTACAAAGACAAAAAGCCCGAGCATCAGAAACAAATGCGCAGTGCGGAAAACCACGCCATTAAATTATTTAAAACTATTAGTGATTAACTAATAGTTTAAACCCTTTACCGTGTATGTTTACTATTTCAACCTTTGGGTCTTGCTTTAAATATTTACGCAACTTAGTTATATAAACATCCATGCTTCGGCTGTTAAAATAATTATCATCGTGCCAAATAGTTTTTAGCGCAAACGAACGATCTAAAATATCGTTTTGGTTAATGGCTAAAAGGCGTAACAATTGACCTTCTTTGGTGGTTAGTTTCACATCTTCGGTACCCCCTTTAAGCAGTTGTGTCTCGGTGTTAAACTTGTATTTACCAATGCCAAATTCAGTTTGCGTGTTTTCTAAAGCCATAGCTTTCATACTACGACGTAAAACCGCTTGTATGCGTGCCAATAACTCTTCGGTGCTAAACGGTTTAGTCATGTAGTCATCACCACCGGCATTAAAGCCTTCAATGGTATCTTCCTTCATTGATTTAGCGGTTAAAAATATAATAGGCACTTGTTTGTTGCTTACTCGTATTTCTTTAGCTAAAGTAAATCCATCTTTTAAAGGCATCATTACATCAAGCAAACACAAATCGTAGCTGTGTTTACAAAACACATCAAACGCCTCTTTGCCATTAACGGCCAGGGTTACAGCATATCCTTTTGCCTGAAGATACTCTTCTAAAAGAAGCCCTAAGTTTGGATCGTCTTCGGCTAAAAGTATTTTTATTTTTTCGGTACTCATTGGTTTTATGTTTTATTTAGGTTAGTGTTTAGGTTCTCTGTTTTAAATGGGATATATATTTTAAATGTACTGCCTTTGTTTAATTCGCTTTCAACTGATATTTGCCCGCCGTGTTTTAGTACAATGGCTCGTACATAACTTAGTCCAAGTCCGAACCCCTTTATGTTATGTACGTTTCCTGTTGATACGCGATAGAACTGATCGAATATTTTTTTTGAGTCGTCTTTACTAATGCCTATTCCATTATCTTTTACAGAAAGTAAAATGCCCTCAGAAATATTTTCTGTGCTTATACTAATATCGGGAATTTCTTTGGAATATTTTAGGGCATTATCAAGCAAGTTAAGAACAATGTTGGTAATGTGCACTTTATCTGCCCATATAGTTGATTTTATAGCCGATAAACTCGTGTGAAGTTTTCCGTTTTTTTGCTCTACTTGTAACTGTATTTTTTCTACCGCAGATTGTACTACTTCGTTCAACTCAAAATCGGTACGCTGTAGTTTAAAATCACCTTTATCTAATACGGCTGTTTGCAAAATATTTTCTACCAACACCCCCAGGCGTTTATTTTCTTCGCGAATCATTTTAGTAAAGCGCTCTAATTTTTCGGGAGTTTTAACAATAGAACCATCCGAAAGCATTTCGCCGGCAAGAGCAATGGTTGATATAGGGGTTTTAAACTCGTGGGTCATATTACTGATAAAGTCATTTTTTATTTCAGTATATTTTTTTTGTTTCCTAATGGTGTTTATGGTATAGAAAAAGGCAATTACTAACGAAAGAATGATAACGGCTGATATAGAAAGGGTTACCCACATGGTACGCAAAAGGTAGTTTTGCTCATCGGGAAACTGAATGGTAAGATATAGGGGTGCAATAAAAACGTTGTTGGGAGATAAATTTATTCTAAAAATATGCTTGTTTGGGTCTAAATTAATAAAGCCGTGTCTGCGCTGCCGAGGTGGTGCGTTGCCACGGTTTCCTGCAATTAAACTATCTTCTTTTTGAGCGGGGTGAACCCTTCTTTGATAGCCGGCATAAATGCCCTTTTGATGCAACTCGGTTTGTAGTAAAGAATCTAAAACTAATGTATCAATGGCGGGCTTATATTCTTTATAGATGTTTACACTAATAAGTTCATCGAACAAATCACTAAATAACTCCGCGCGTTTTTCAACCAGTTGTGTTTTAAGCTTTTCGTAATCAGAAGTGCTATCGGCAAACTCTATCGGAAAATCAATAACGTTGTTTATCGAATCGCCCTCATATTGTCGCTCCTTAATAGAACTGCTGATAACGCCATTAGAGTCTATAGAAAACTCCTCTAAAATTTTTACTTTAATTTTTTCTTTACTAAGTGGATTAGATGGGTCTCTTTGAGCTATGCCGTGTTTATATAACTGTATTTTTTTCTTAATTTTTGCAGTATTGGTAATCTTTTCAAGCTTATCTACTACGTTATCTAAGGCCTCGCGCACCTCGCGCCTGAACTCGTCTTTTTTTAACAAAACGGCATTTTTTATCCAAAACAACTGTATGCCTACTAAAGCAATAAGGGCAATAGAGACTATTATAGTTATAAGTGTTAAGTTTTGGCGAACCATGTTGCTTGGCAAAGATATTTAACACATTAGCTTAACAAAGGGTTTAACCTTTTTTAACCCTAAGCCCCCTTCTTTTTTCGATAAAAGAAGGCTTTTTATGGATTAACATTAAGATTTGTATGCAAACCGTATTTGTGTAAATTTGCGCTTCGTTTTTAAAACAACATTAATATGAAAATACTGGTAGCTATAAGCAATGTACCTGATACGACCACTAAAATTGCCTTTAGTGATAACGACACCAAATTTAGTACACAAGGTGTGCAATTTATTATTAATCCGTATGATGAGTGGTACGCTTTGGTGCGTGCGCTTGAGTTGAAAGAAACGGGTAAAGCAACAGTGGTAACTTTGTTTCACGTAGGGTTGGCAGATAGCGAAGCAACTATTCGTAAGGGATTAGCGCTTGGTGCAGATGATGCGGTACGTGTAAATGCCGAAAGTCCGGATTCGTTTTTTGTAGCTGAGCAAATTGCAAAATACGCGAAAGAAAACGCTTACGATTTAATTTTAGTGGGTAAAGAAACCATTAACTACAACGGTTCATCAGTTGGTGGTATGATAGGTGGTTTACTTGACTTTCCTTTCGTATCGTTAGCAACTAAATTAGATGTAAACGGAAACACCGCTACTGTTGAGCATGACATTGATGGCGGCATACAGGTTGTTGAATGCGCTACACCGCTTGTTATATCGTGTTCTAAAGGCATGGCCGAACAGCGTATACCAAACATGCGTGGTATTATGGCAGCTCGTACTAAGCCAATTACAGTTGTTGAAGCTACAACAGACGCTCCTTTAACAAACATTAAATCGTTTGCATTAACAGCGGGCAGAACAACCTGCAAATACATTGATGCAAATAATGTTGAAGAATTAGTGAGCTTGTTACACAACGAAGCAAAAGTTATTTAAGAACGGTTATAAAATTTAAAATATGTCAGTATTAGTTTATATAGAAATTGCCAAAGGAAAAGTAAAAAAAGCTTCGTTAGAAGCTACTAATTACGCCGCACAAATTGCCAGCCAATTAGGCACATCGGCTACAGCCATTGCGTTTAATGCAGATGCCGCACAAGCCGAAGAAATTGGTAAAGCGGGCGCTAAAAAAGTATTGGTTGTAAAAGGAGACCAATACAAAAATAACGACGCTGTGTATTTAGGTGTGGCTATTGAACAAGCTGCTAAAGCCGAAGGAGCAAAAGTTATTATCACGTCTTTTGATATTACCGGAAAATCTTTAGCACCAAGACTTTCGGCTAAATTAAAAGCCGGGTTGGTTGCAGGTGCAGTTGATTACCCTACTGTAAACGGAAACGTTTTAGAGGTGAAAAAAAATGTGTTCTCTGGTAAAGCTACTGCTATTTACACCATCAATTCTGATGTAAAAATCATTTCGTTGATGCCTAATAGCTTTCCTGTAAAATTAACGGATAATAAAGCTGAAGTAGTTGATTTTGCTGTTGATTTAGGTGGAATTACTTCAAAAATTGTAATAAAAGAAACTAAATCAACCGATACTGCCGGAATGATTCCGTTACCGGAAGCTGAACTTGTTGTATCTGCCGGCCGCGGTTTAAAAGGTCCTGAAAACTGGGGTATAATAGAAGATTTAGCGAAAGCCATTGGTGCTACTACGGCTTGTTCTCGTCCGGTGGCTGATATGCATTGGCGCCCACATCATGAGCATGTAGGACAAACCGGGATTGCTATCCGTCCGAATTTATATATCGCTATCGGCATCTCGGGTGCTATACAACACTTAGCGGGCGTAAACGGAAGCAAAACCATTGTAGTTATTAATACAGATAAGGAAGCACCTTTCTTTAAATCAGCCGATTATGGCATTATAGGTGATGCTTTTGAAGTAGTACCAAAACTTACCGAAGCCATTAAAAAATTAAAAGCAAGCAATTAAAAAATTGCTAAATTAGTTGGCTCATTTAATGAAGAAAGTACCTTTAGATATAGTTGGATTAAGTTATAGCCAAACCCAAACCGGAGCTTATGCTTTGGTGCTTGGCGAAGTGAGTGGGAAACGTCGTTTACCTATTATTATTGGTGCTTTTGAGGCTCAGGCAATTGCTATTGAGTTGGAGAAAATGACCCCAAGCCGCCCGCTTACGCATGATTTATTTAAAACCTTCGCCGAAACTTTTAGCATTAATGTAAGCGAAGTGGTTATTTATAACCTGGTAGAAGGCATTTTTTACGCTAAACTTATTTGCAGCGATGCCACTCAGCAAGATTATGAAATAGATGCCCGTACCAGCGATGCTATTGCATTAGCGGTTCGTTTTAATTGCCCTATTTATACATACGAGTTTATTTTGTCAAGCGCCGGTATAATTTTAGAAGACGAATCGTTACCATCATCCGGTAATGAAGGAGAGCTTCCGGAAGAAGTGCAAGAACATGTTTCGGGCAGAGATGATAACGAATATCACAGCAAATCTACCGAAGAGCTTAAAACGCTTTTGCAAACCGCTTTAGACGATGAGCAGTACGAGCTTGCATCTAAAATTCGCGACGAGCTTAACAACCGTAAGCAATCGTAATTACGTGAGAAAAATATTTGTAACCGGTATTGGAACAGATGTTGGAAAAACAATTGTTTCTGCCGTGTTAACACAAGCCCTTAAAGCCGATTATTGGAAACCCATACAAACAGGTACCGAATACGACAATGATACCGAACGTGTAAAAAAACTGGTTACAAACGAAAGCTCGGTTTTTCATAAAGAAGCTTATGCCCTAAAAGCATCTGCTGCACCTTATGCAGCTGCCAAAGCAGAAAACATACGAATTGATTTAGAGAGCATTCAATTGCCGCAAACCAATAACACCCTAATTATAGAAGGTGCGGGTGGATTGTTTGTACCCATAAATGAAAAAGATTTTGTGATTGATTTAATTCCGAAATTTGATGCCGAAACTATTTTGGTGGTACAAAATTATTTGGGCAGCATTAACCACACCTTACTTTCGATAGAAGCGTTGAAAAGCAGAAAAATTAATTTGCTTGGCATCATAATAAGCGGAGTTGAAAATGTGTTATCGGAAGAAATTATTTTTCAGCAAAGCGGATTAAAACTATTGGGTCGTATACATAAAGAAGGGCACATAACAGCTGAAGTAGTAAAAAAATACGAGACCGAATTTTCTACCCTATAATGGATAGCAGCAACTGGCAGAAAAAAGATTTACAATATGTATGGCATCCTTTTACGCATTTAAAGTATGCCGAAACGCCTATAAACATTATTCGTTCAGAAGGCTCCTATTATTTTGATGAGCGTGGCAATAAGTATATAGATGGCATTTCATCGTGGTGGGTAAATTTGCATGGGCATTCGCACCCCTATATTGCTAAAAAAATTTTTGAACAACTAAGTACAAACGCGCACAGTATTTTTAGTGGGTTTACACATCCGCAAGCCATAGAGCTGTCGGAACGCTTGCTAAAGCATCTCCCCAAAAACTTCTCTAAAGTTTTTTTTAGTGATAACGGTTCAACATCAGTTGAGGTGGCGCTTAAAATGACTTTGCAATTTTGGCACAATCAAGGAAAATCGAAATCGAAAATAATTGCTTTTGAAAACGCCTATCATGGCGACACCTTTGGCAGCATGAGTGTGGGCGAACGTAATGTTTTTACAAGCGCCTTTTCGCCTTTGTTATTTGATGTATTGCGTTTGCCCATTCCTACTAAGGAAAACGTGGACGAGGTAAAGCAAAAACTCAATCAGTTTATACAAACGGAAAACGTTTGCGCTTTTATTTTTGAGCCGCTTATATTGGGTGCAGGAGGTTCTATGCAAATATATGAGGCTGATTTGTTAGATGAGTTGCTTTCTATTTGTAAGCAGCATGAAATTATAACCATTGCCGATGAGGTGATGACAGGCTTTTACAGAACAGGAAAGTTTTTTGCAACCGATTATTTAGAAAACAAGCCCGATATTATTTGTTTAAGTAAAGGCATAACGGGTGGTGTAATGCCACTTGGGGTAACGGTTTGCGCGCAATTTATTTATGACGCGTATATAAGTGAAGACAAGCATAAAACTTTTTTTCATGGACATAGCTACACCGCAAACCCCACTGCTTGTGCAGCCGCTTTAGCCAGCATGGATTTGTTGGAGGGTGAAGAAACAATAAAAAACATTCAACAAATTTCTTCGTCTCATGCCTCTTTTAAAGAAAAAATAAAATCACATCCTAAAATTTTATCTATAAGAAATTTAGGAACCGTTATTGCTATAGAAATTAAAACACCTGAAGAGGGAGGATATTTAAATAATTTGGCAGAAAAAATTTCAGCTTATTTTATTCAGCACGGTATTTTGCTTCGTCCGTTGGGTAATGTATTGTATATATTGCCACCTTATTGTATTTCGCAAAACGATTTAACTTATATTTATACTTGTATACAAACTTTTTTAGATAAAGAAGTATGAATTTAAACAGCAAAAAAGATGTTGTATTTTTAGTATTGGCAGGTTTCTTTATAACTAATGCACTCGTAGCTGAGATGATTGGAGGTAAAGTGGTTATGTTTTTTGGTACTTTTGTACAAAGTGTTGGTATCGTATTGTGGCCTGTGGTGTTTGTTTTAACCGACATTGTAAATGAGTTTTACGGACAAAGCGGCGTAAGAAAACTATCCTACATAACCCTTGGGTTAATTGCGTTTACTTTTACCTGTTTATTAATTTGTATACATATTCCTGCTATTGCAACTTCTCCTGTATCTGATGAAAATTTTCGTAAAGTTTTTGGGCAATCTATGTATATTATGATAGGTAGTATGACAGCTTTTATCGTTTCTCAATTTGTAGATAGCGGTGTTTTTTGGATGTTGCGCAACCGCACGGGTAAAAAAATGATATGGCTTCGCTCTACAGGTAGTACAGTGGTTAGTCAGTTGGTTGATACATTTGTTGTTCAGTTTATAGCTTTTGTTATACCTGGTTATTGGACCATAGATATGTATTTGCATAATGCATCTTGGGGTTATGTTTTTAAACTGCTAACAGCTTTTTTAGTTATTCCTGTAATTTATTTAGTACACCGATTAATTGACAAATATTTGGGTGATGAAATATCGCACGATATGATACAGGATGTGGCCGAAAAAAACCTGCACCACAAGGTAAAAGAGTAGTTTTCTACCTGAAAATCCTGGTGGAAACCGCATAATCAATTCTTGTTTTATCGTATCTTTGTAGCCGATTTAGATATTATAACATGCAATTATACTTATCTGCAGATGAAAGAACTACGAAACAGAAAAAACAAACAAGAGCTTAAACAGCTTTTAAACCAAGAAGGTTTTGAACGAAAAACCATTTCGTTTTACCGCTACGTAAAAATTGAAAACCCACAAGACCTCAGAAATGAACTTTATATAGAGTGGGAAAATCTTAAAGTTTTTGGCAGGATTTATCTTTCGTATGAAGGTGTTAATGCGCAAATGAGTGTACCCAAACAAAACTGGGATGCTTTTGTAAAACAACTTTATGCACGAACTTATTTTACAAACGTGCCTTTTAAAGAAGCGGTTGAGGATAATGGAAAATCGTTTTACAAACTCATTATTAAAGTACGTGATAAAATTGTAGCCGACGGAATTGATGACCCAACTTTTGACCCATCGAACACAGGCAATTATTTAAACGCCAAAGAGTTTAATGATATAATGGATAAGCCCGATACCATTGTGGTTGATATGCGTAACCATTATGAAAGCGAAGTGGGCAGGTTTGAAAATGCTTTTTGTCCGGATGCCGATACGTTTAAAGAAGAATTGCCTTTGGTGATAGACCATTTAAAAGGGCAAGAAGATAAAAATGTGTTGATGTACTGCACAGGCGGTATACGTTGCGAAAAAGCCAGCGCTTATTTTAAACATAAGGGCTTTAAAAATGTATATCACTTGAAAGGTGGGGTTATACAATATGCGCATGAGGTGAAAGAGCAAAACTTAAAAAGTAAATTTATAGGAAAAAATTTTGTGTTTGATGAACGTGTGGGTGAGCGTATAACTGATGATGTAATTGCAGAGTGCCACCAATGTGGTGCAAAATGCGACAGGCACGTTAACTGCAAAAATGATGACTGTCATTTGCTTTTTATACAGTGCGAAGCCTGTGAGCAAAAATATAACGGCTGCTGCACACCTGAGTGTATGAGCATTGTTGCGTTACCTGTTGAAGAGCAACGTAAATTACGTAAAGGCAGAGCTAAAACTGACAAAGAAACTCTGGCTGTTTATAAAAGCAGGTTGCGCCCAAACTTAAAAGACATTTTAAAAAATAAATAATGGCATTAATAAAAGCGGTACATGGCATTGAGCCAAAATTTGGAGACAATTGTTTTTTAGCGGAAAATGCTACTGTGGTTGGCGATGTGGTAATGGGCAACGATTGCAGCATTTGGTTTAATGCTGTGGTGCGTGGTGATGTAAACTCTATACGCATGGGCAACAAAGTAAACATACAAGATGGCGCGGTTATACATTGCACCTACCAAAAAACAAAAGTAAATTTAGGCAACAATGTATCAATAGGGCATAACGCCATTGTACACGGTTGCACTATACATGATAATGTGCTGGTTGGCATGGGCGCTATTGTAATGGATAATTGCGTAATAGAAAGCAATTGTATTATTGGTGCAGGTGCAGTGCTAACTGAAAACACGCATGTACCTGCGGGTACTATTTATGCCGGCGTACCGGCAAAAAAAGTAAAAGACATTGATGCGAAACTTTTAGAAGGTGAAGTAAACCGTATTGCGAATAATTATTTGATGTACTCGAGTTGGTTTAAGTAGCCAAATTTATTTAAGCATGTAGTGTAAGCCTACGCTTTCTTTACGGCGCATGGCATGTTTTATAATCAGATAACCAATACAAATAAGGTTTCGTAATTCGCAAAGTTTAGGAGATATCGTAGTTTGCTCGTATAGGGCTTCGTTTTCTTTATAAAGAATTTCTAATCTATCAAAAGCACGTTTTAAGCGTATTTCAGAACGAACGATACCCACATAATTACTCATTATTTGCTGTACCTCTTTCAAACTCTGTGTAATTAAAATCATCTCTTCGGCATGTTCAGTGCCTTCAGCGTTCCAATCAGGGATGTTTTCTTTAAACGAAACCGACCCCATTTTTTTCACTGCATCAAGCGAAGCGTTATGCGCATATACTACAGCTTCTAATAAAGAATTGCTGGCCAAACGGTTTGCGCCATGTAACCCTGTGCGGGCACACTCGCCTACGGCATATAAACTTTGTATGGTTGATTGTGAGTTTTTATCTACAATAATTCCTCCACATAAATAGTGTGCGGCGGGCACAACCGGAATCATTTCTTTAAAAGGGTCTATATCCAGACTCATGCATTTGTTATAGATGTTAGGGAAGTGCTCTATAAAACCTTTTCTATCCAGATGTCTGCAATCTAAAAACACATGCTCGTTACCGCTAATTTTCATTTCGGTGTCAATGGCACGCGCTACAATATCGCGTGGTGCAAGCGAAGCACGTTCATCGTACTTCTGCATAAATTCTTTTCCATCAGCGGTTCGTAAAACAGCACCAAAACCACGTACCGCTTCCGAAATTAAAAAACTTGGTTGCTCAGCCGGATTGTATAATGATGTTGGATGAAACTGCACAAACTCCATATCCTGCACATGTCCTTTTGCACGATACACCATAGCAATGCCATCTCCGGTAGCAATTAATGGGTTGGTAGTGGTTGCATATACTTGTCCTACGCCACCTGTAGCCATACAAGTAACTTTTGCCAAAATGGTTTCTACTTTTTGTGTATGTACGTTTAGCACATAAACACCATAACAAGTAATGTTTTTTGTTTTAGATGTTACCAGTTCGCCTAAATGATGTTGCGTAATTATATCAATAGCGAAATAGTGATTTACTATAGTTATGTTTTTATGCTCGTGTATTTTTTTAAGTAAGGCGCGTTCAATTTCTTTGCCTGTGGCATCTTTATAATGTAGTATGCGGTGTTCGCTATGCCCACCTTCTTTAGCTAAATCGAAAGTACCGCTTGATGTTTTATCAAATGAAGTACCCAACTCCATTAATTCCTTAATACGCTCAGGGGCTTGTGTAACAACGGTGCGCACCGCCTCTTCGTCGCATAAATTGGCACCGGCATTAAAAGTATCTTCTATATGTTTTTCAAAATTATCGTGCTCATCCCAAACGGCCGCAATGCCACCTTGGGCGTACTTGGTGTTGGTTTCATCTTCATTAGCTTTTGTAATAATTAACACCTTGCCGTGTTGTGCCACTTTAAGCGCAAAACTTAAGCCGGCAATGCCGGAGCCAATTACTAAAAAATCAAACTTTTTTTGCATAACCCAAATTAAAAGTAGCGTATCTTTGCAGGTACAAAGTAACAAAATTTTATGCCCATGGACGCACCCGAAATTCCTTATATGATTTATGCTGAAGCAACCCCAAATCCATCTTCGATGAAGTTTGTGGCAAATAAGATGTTGTTAGAGGCAGGTGCAACTGCGCAGTACAATAACATTACCGAAACCAAACAAGCTCCTTTGGCGCAAAAATTATTTGAATTTCCATTTGTCAAACAGGTTTTTATTTCGGGCAACTACATTACAATTAACAAACACGATTTTATTGATTGGGATGAAATTTTATTAGAAACCCGTACCTTTATAAGTGAATATTTAAATAAAAAAAATCCGATAGTAACTGCGTTGCCCGCGCAAGAAGTTGCGGTTGACAATTCGTTTAAAGAAACTAAAAGTGTTTTTACCGAACATGCTGCACCTAAAAACGAAATAGAAGCAAAAATTATTGAAGCATTGGAAACCTATATTCGCCCTGCAGTAGAGCAGGATGGAGGCATGATTGCTTTTACAGGATTACATGAAGGTGTAGTTACGGTGCAAATGAAAGGCTCTTGCCAAGGTTGCCCAAGCAGTACCATGACACTTAAAGCGGGCATAGAAGGCTTACTAAAACGCCTGATGCCCGAAGATGTTAGAGAAGTAGTGAGTGTTTAAACTTCTTTTATTTCGTGTAAGTAGATATTTGAAATAATAAGAATTATCAAAAACACCATCGGGCCGAATATATTAGCCGCAGGATCACCACTATTATAGTGTGCTATTGAAGCTGATATAAAAACTATGGCAAAACCGCCGTAGGCCCATTCTTTAATACGCATTGGTATTTGAGGAATAAGTAGAATAAAAACCCCTATTATTTTAGCTATAGCAAGTTCAATTCTAAAATAGTCGGGAAAACCAAAATGAGCAAAGCCGGCTGTTGCCTGAGGGCTTGTAAAATACATAGATGCACTAAACAGCATCATTAAACTAATAATTCCGGTTGTTATCCAATAAATAATTTTATTCTTTTTCATTTTTTATAAGTTGAGTTTGTTTTGGTAATACAAACGTACATAAACATATCGTATAACAGACAGCACTATACTTTTGTAAATCGGTACCCTTTAGGATACCACTTTATCCTAATACCCCTATTCTTTTACCCACCTCGCTAAAAAAATCTTTTACCAAAGCGGCTGTTTCGTCATCTGCGGTGGCTTTTTGAAACGTATCGGTTAAGGTTAAAATATTTTGGATATAAAACTTTTTCATTTCGTCTACCATCATGTCTTTTGTCCATAAATCAATGCGCAGGGTGTTGTTTTCTTTCTCATCCCACAGGGCAACCATCATGCTTTTGCATTTGCTGGCTTGATTTGCATCAGGTGCTTGCCACTCTATATTTGTAGGAAGGTTATTTTCGTCTAAGGTTACTTTAAAAGTTATTTCGGTTTGTTTCATGCTATGGTTTATATTTTGATTTAGATAAAATTAGTTGTGCTTCAGTGTTCATTAATTGCTCTACAGTTACTTTTGGGTTTTTATCCATATACGCCCTAACTACTTGCCAACCAATATAAGCGGCAATGCGTGGCGGACAATCTTTACTTATTTCAGAAGTAAAAGGTCCATCAGAAACAAAGGGAGCTAATTCTTTTAAATCCGTATTGTATAAGCGGTTTTTTTCGGCAAAATAAGCCCACAAATTCTTTTTAAAGGTTTTGCAATACTGCATTTGCACGGTTGAATATTGTATTTTTATGGAGTCTTCCACATTTGGTAAAGCAGCATCTAAAGCGTAATATAGTTTACCATAAAAAATCATGTGGTTAAGTAAATTATTTAGTTGTTCGTTTTTATCGTAACAATGTATAAGCCAGCCCCTAATGGCATCGCTAACTACATAATTGATGTTCATAAAACGTGCCTTGTATTTTGGTAGTTGTAGCATTTGGTAAAACTTATTTTGTGCACCTAAATAGGCATCTAAGCTTATGCCAAGTGTACTATCCATGGTAGAAATGTTGCAATTAAAACCCGAAATAAAACTTACACATTGTTTTGGTAAAGTTGTTTGCGGAAGATGGTATTTTAAATGTTTAAAACCATCGGTTAACTGGGTTTCTATATTTCCTATTTCTTGCTCGGTAAATATTTTTTGTGTTTCGTTAAACACTTCTTTCATGTCTCTGTCTAACACAAAATATTTAAGTGCCTTGTAAACCGAATCGTGTTCTTCGCCATGATTAATTACATTAAAAATAAAACTGGTATAAAAGCTACCATATTTTACCTGCATTTTTTTTGTGGCAGTTTCAAACGAATCGGGTTTGGTAAAAAAAACATCTTGGTCTAATCGTAAAATTTTTACAGGCGCCATTTGCACAGCAGATACATCAACATCTTTTAACCTGTTATGATTACAAGAAGTAAAAACAAAAACCGATAAAACCAGTAATAATGTACTTAACAGAGAGCCTTGTTTCATTTGTTAAAAATTATATCTTTGCGTTACAAAATTCAAAAAATAATCAGCATGAAAAAATTACTTTACACATTTATTGCAATTAGTTTTACATCGGCAGCTATGTTGGCACAAGATGATAATAGCAAATCGGTGCGTTTTGGTGTATTTGGCAGAGCCACGCCTACCTGGTACAGCATGACGACTAATAATAGCTACTCGAAAGGCGGGGCTATATTTGGCGCTGGTTTTGGTTTAAATATGGAGTTTAGAATCACTAATGTGGTTTCTTTTCAAACAGGTGTTGGTGGCGATTTTGACGGGGGGAAAATAAAATATGTGGATAACACCAGTTATTCTACTGGCTATATTTTAGATCAAACCCCAGCTTTGGTTGAAATAAAAGGTACAAGCCCTTCTGACTATATTCCTGGTTTTGCAAAAAACCAATACACGAGCCATTTTTTAAGTTCTCGCCAAATACATACAACTTATGTTACTATTCCGTTATTATTGAAAATGAAAACCAAAGAAATTAGCGGATTTAAGTATTTTGTTGATTTTGGAGCAAATGTAGGTGTATTGGCAAGCGCAAAAGCAGATGACAATACAACAGATGTTGTAAACACTAATGTAAGCACTGCTACAATTACACCTTATAAAGGATTAAGCATGTATAAAGATTGCAACCCGGTTCGTGTTGGTTTAAATGTTGGTATTGGGGCTGAATATCGTTTAGCAGGTACCACATCTATATTTTTTAGCGCAAACTTTGTAAACTCATTTATATCAACCGTAAAAACAACTTCGGTGTATAATGCCACAGGGTATACTACAAACGCTAACAATCAAAGCGCTTTTATTTACGCTGCTCAAAACTTTAAAACAAACGGCATTCAAATAAATATTGGGGTGTTATTTTAATTACAACCTTTAAAAAGAGAGTTTAAACCCGATTCATTTTGAGTCGGGTTTTTTTGTTTATAGCTTTTTTAAAATATTAAGCTTTCTCTGCTTAAATCAAAGCAAATTGATGCTAATTTAGGCGACATAAATTTAATATGCCATGGTAAAACGTTTCTTGCTGATAATTGTAATTTCTTTCTTTTCGCTACAAGCCTTCTCACAAAAAATTGCCGCTTTTTCTACCGATTCGGTTAAGTTTATTAAAGAGCTCGATAAATATTTTCAGGATAACTCAGCCAATAAAGATGATGCCGCTGCTTTTATAGAAAACCTGGGTAAATTTTGGAAAACGCCCGCTTACAGTAATTTTTATAAAGAATATGTATACGCTACCAGCAATAAAATGCTGGATAAAAAATTAAAGCCGTATCCGTATTTTCAAAACTATTTAATTGCTGTTGCCAATTTTATTAACTCAAAACAAGCCACATCGGCCTTTATAGATTGGCAAGCCTTGTTAGATAAAATTATTACCAAAAATAAAAGTCCGAAGCCCTTTAACGACTTTTTAGAAATGAGTGATAATATTTTTGAAAGCGGCATGTTTTATAAAACAACCAGTTGCCAGTGGTATACAAATGGCAGTAATTATAAGTTTGATTACGACAGTATTCCTAAACTGGTTTTTGCTAATGTTACGCTATCTGGCAGTAATTCACGTAACGATTCTATAAACATAGAAAATACAAGCGGAACCTATTATCCAACATCGGGGCGTTTTTATGGTAAAGGCGGTACGGTTAGCTGGAAACGTACCGGACTTGGTGCTGATGTGTATGCCGATGTAAAAAAATATAATATAGATTGTAAATCGGGTGGATATACCAGTGATTCTGCGGTGTTTCATAATTCACAATATTTTGATAAACCGCAGTTAGGTAAACTAAGTGATAAAATTATTAGCGAGAATGGTAAACCCACCTATCCTCGTTTCGATACGTACACCAAGCGATTAGAAATAAAAAGCGTAATTAAAGATGTTTTTTACGATGGTGGTTTTTCTATGCGTGGCGCTCAGTTTGTGGGTAGTGGTGATGTAACCAACCCGGCAAAGGTTATTATTAAAAGAAACAACCAACGTTTTTTACAAGTATCGGCACGTAACTTTATCATGTCTGCCGATAAAATTACTTCAGATAACGCAGAGATAAAATTTTACTTAGATAAAGATTCTATTACGCACCCTGCCTGCGATTTTAAATATTTGGCCGACCAACGAAAAGTATCGTTAGTGCGTAACGAACAAGGCATTCAAAAAACACCGTTTAATAATTCCTATCACAAAGTAGACATGTATTTTGAGGAGTTGGTTTGGAAAATAGATTCTCCTAAAATAGATTTAGGTTTTTTGGCGGCTAACCTGCAAGGACAAGCTTATTTTGAATCTCAAAACTTTTTTACCGCAGAAAGGTTTGATGCTTTAAAAGGAGAAGTTTCGGAAGTAAACCCGGTTATAAAAATAAACCAGTACTATGAGCAAAATGGTAAACAAACAACGTTTACTGCGGTTGATTTAGCTAAATACATGAAATGGCTGGCAGTTGATTTGAGACCCATTTTAATTAAGATAGCCAGTTTTGGTTTAATTGATTATAACCCGCAAAACGATGAAGTTGTTTTAAAAGACAAATTGTTTATGTACATAAAAGCTAATAAAAAATTAGTTGATTATGACGTGTTAACCTTTCATTCAACTTTGCCGGGGCAAACAAACGCATCTATTAATTTGCTCAACAATAATTTTGATATGCGCGTACATGGTGTAAAGCAAGTTTTGTTGAGCGATACACAAAAAGTTTTTGTGTTTCCAAAGGGAGGAGAAATCATCGTTAAAAAAGGACGCAGCTTTACCTTTAGTGGCATTGTGGCTTCGGGTAAATTTGAGTTTCATGGAAAAGAATTTTCATACGATTATGATTTAAATAAAGTAAACTTAAAACAGGTAGATTCTTTACGGATATATGTAACAGCATTAGAACCCGAGCCTGATGGAAGCGTGCCATTTAAACGCGTACAAACCGTTATTGAAAACATTGCGGGAGAGTTAGATGTTGATAATCCTAAAAACCACTCGGGTAGGATAAATGCGCCGCAGTACCCAATATTTAAAAGCTTTAAGGATTCGTATGCGTTTTACAGTAGGCGATCGATACAGCGTGGGGTTTACAATAGAGATAAGTTTTACTTTAAGTTAGACCCCTATACTATTGATAGTTTAGATAACTTTAATAACGCGTCGTTAAAATTTCAGGGTGAGTTTACATCATCAGGTATCTTCCCTGTTTTTAGAGATACACTTTCGCTACAGAAAGATTATTCGTTGGGCTTTATTCGTAAAACACCTCCGGGCGGCTATCAGGTATATGGTGGTAAAGGAAAGTTTGAAAATGAAATTCGTTTAAGCAATAAAGGTTTACGTGGCGGCGGTGATATCACCTTTAGTTCTTCCTTGAGTAAAGGCAGTGATTTTATTTTCTTCCCCGATTCTTTAAATGGGATAGCGCAAACATTTGATATAAAAGAGCAAGGGAATCCTGATGAGTTTCCGCAAGTACATGGCGATAAAATTTATATACATTGGGTACCCTATAAAGATTTGATGCAAGCTTTTGATACCGAAACACCTTTTACTTCGTATAATAAACAGGCGGAGTTTAGAGGCAGATATGATTTATCGCCAAAAGAATTATACGGAAGAGGGAAAGTTGATTTTCAGCGAGCCGATTTAATTTCTCAGAAAATTTTATTTAAGGAGAAAAAGTTTTTTTCGGATACGGCCGACTTTCATTTAAAAGCATTTGATGAGGAAGGGTTTACGTTTACAACCGATAACGTAAACGCTACCATTGATTTTGAAAAACGCACCGGTTTGTTTGTTACTAACGGAAAAGGATCTATAGTTCGTTTCCCAAAAAACAACTATATAAGTTATATGGATAGGTTTAAGTGGTTTATGGATAGCGAAACCATTCAGTTGGGCGATGATCAAAAGAAAATCGATTCGAACCAAAATACCGATTTACAATTAGATGCCCCCGAGTTTATCTCCGTTCATCCACAGCAAGATTCGCTTCGTTTTTATGCACCGGCCGCAAAATATAATTTACGCAAATACATTATTAATTGTATAAACGTGCCGTTTATTAATGTGGCAGATATGAGTCTTTACCCGGATAGCGGTAAAGTAGTTATTCGTAAAAACGCGGTGATAGATACACTTAAAAACGCGGTTATTATTGCCAACTCGGTAACAAAATATCACACTATACGTAACGTAACTGCTTTTATTAATGGACGTAAACACTATTTGGCACAAGGAGATTACACCTATTTAGATGAAAACGAAAAAAAATACAACATACATTTTGCCAAAATACAACCCGACACATCAGGGCAAACAATTTCAGAAGGTGAAATTCCGGAAAAAGATAACTTTAAGTTTAACGACTTTTTTAGTTACGCCGGTAAAGTGTATTTAAAAGCTACCAACCAGTTTTTATATTACGATGGTGGTACACGTATATTACACACCTGTCGTTTAGGAAAATCGTACTTGAAGTTTGAAGGAGAAATAAATCCGAAAGAAATTTTAATTCCGATGCCGAAAGATGCTAAAGATATGAGTGGAAACCCGATAGCCTGTGGCATTATTTATTCGCCCGATACAAATATGGTTTACTCGGCATTTGTATCTCCGCGAACGGTAAACAAAAACGATAAGGATGTTTTAGTTGCCGATGGGTTTTTAGGTTTTGACAGAGAGAAAAAAGAGTATCAAATTTCATCGAAAGAAAAACTTATTGAAAACGCCTTGCCCGGCAATTATTTAAGTCTGGGTACAACTAATTGCTTAGTATATGGCGAAGGAAAGCTTGATATTGGTGCAGATTTTGGACAAGTAAAAGTTACCGCAGCAGGCAACGCCACCCATAATACAATTAACGATAGCGCTCAATTTGACTTGTTAATGAATGTTGAATTTTTCTTTGATAAGAGTGCTATGAAAAAAATGGCGGCTGATTTTGAAACATATAGCACCATGCTTACTCCGGTGGATTTTGGAAGAAAAACATTTGAAAAAGGAATTGCCGAAATACTGGGTAAAGAACGCGGAGATAAAGCGCTATCAGAATTAAATCTATATGGCAATTATAAAAAATTTCCGGATGAGTTAGAAAAATCTATTTTCTTAGGGAATGTACAAATGACCTACAACAAAAAAACAAAGTCATTTATATCTAATGGAACCATTGGAGTTGCCAATTTATTTAAGACCGAGATTTACAGGCAGGTAGCAGGTTATATTCAAATTAAAAAACAAAAAGCCGGAGACATGTTAGATATGTATTTTCAGTTAGACGAAAGTAACTGGTACTATTTTAATTACTTTAAAGGTGTAATGAGTGTGGTATCGAGCAACCAAGCCTTTAACACAGAGGTTAAAGACGTGAAAGAAAAAAAGCAAAAAGTAGATAAAGGGCCATCGTATCAGTTTAATGTTTGTAGCCCAACTAAAAAAGACTTATTCATTAAAAAATTAAAACAACTAACCGGACAGAAGGATGAAGAATAAACATGGCGGGTATAAACTTTAAAAATAAAACAACTCGTTTTTTTGTTTTTGCTTCTATACTTTATTTAAGCTGGTATTTGTTGTATGAGTTTTTTATTAAACCCGGCACTTTAATAGATGAAAAACTAATTAGTTTAATTATTGCCAATTCGGCTTTTGTATTAAAACTTTTTGGTCTTACAGTTTATCAAAGAACGGAAGATAAAGACATGCAGCTTATTGGCATTGATGGCGCTCATCCTATTTGGATTGGCAGCCCATGTAATGCATTAACGTTGTTTATGTTTTTTGCCTTGTTTGTAATTGCTTTTCCGGGGAGTATGAGAAAGAAGCTGTGGTTTATTCCCCTGGGCATTGTTATTATTCATTTTACAAATGTTTTACGCGTTATTGGTTTGGCTGCTATTAATTATGAAGCCCCGCAGTATATTGAGTTTAACCACACATACACCTTTACTATTTTAGTGTATAGCATTATTTTTTTGCTGTGGATGTGGTGGGTAAAAATTGCATTAAAAGAAAACAAAGTGCATGAACAGAAAAATTAAAATAGCCTTGTTTATTTTACTGCTAATGGCTTTAGGCTTTTTTAGAGACAATCTTTTTGTAAACGTTAATAATCTGCTATATAATAAGTTTTATAATAAAAATGCTTCTGTAATTTGGTATCTGTCTTTTTTATCTAATGTTTCTTATCAAACTATGTATGCCGCAAAATGGTTTATAACACCGCTTTTTACGCTTATGTTTTGGTTTATACAAAGGCAATTTTTATGGGTTATTTTTAATGAAAAAAAGGTTACCAATTGGTTAAGTGTACTGTATCTTTCGTTATTTTTGTTGGCAGGAATTTTTTTTGTGGCAGGCTGGGCTTTAGGAGATATAAATAAAGGCTATGTATTTAGTCGCTTATTTATGGGTTTATTACAATCTCCGGTTGCATGCATGATTTTAATTCCTACAGCTTATCTTTACAAACAAACTAATATCAATCAACCATAAATAATTATGAAAAAAGATTCGAAAATTTTTTCTTTAATAAAAAAAGAGCAAGACCGTCAAACACGTGGCATAGAATTAATTGCTTCTGAAAACTATGTGAGCAACGATGTTATGAAAGCAATGGGTTCAGTGCTTACTAACAAATATGCCGAAGGTTTACCGCATAAACGTTATTATGGTGGTTGCGAGGTGGTTGATGAAGTTGAACAAATTGCTATTGATAGAGCAAAAGCATTGTTTGGTGCTGCATGGGTAAATGTACAACCACACTCGGGTGCACAAGCTAACGCAGCGGTTATGTTGGGTTGCTTAAAACCGGGCGATACTATTTTAGGATTTAACCTGTCGCATGGCGGGCATTTAACGCACGGCTCACCGGTAAATTTTAGCGGTAAATTATACCGTGCAACTTTTTATGGTGTAGATGAAAAAACCGGACAAGTAAATTATGATGTAGTTAGAAAAACGGCACAAACCGAAAAACCAAAAATGATTATTTGCGGCGCATCAGCTTATAGTCGTGATTGGGATTATGAAACCTTACGTAAAATTGCCGATGAAGTTGGTGCTTTATTATTAGCCGATATTTCTCACCCATCAGGGTTAATTGCCCGTGGTTTATTAAACGACCCATTACCACATTGCCATATTGTTACCACAACAACACATAAAACATTGCGTGGCCCAAGAGGCGGTATGATTATGATTGGCAAAGATTTTCCGAACCCTTGGGGGGAAAAAACACCTAAAGGAGAAACAAAAATGATGAGTGCTATTTTAGACTCAGCGGTTTTCCCTGGTACACAAGGTGGTCCGTTAGAACATGTTATTGCTGCAAAAGCAATTGCTTATGGCGAGGCTTTAACCGATGAGTACATGCACTACTGCGTACAAGTTGTAAAAAACGCACAAGCTATGGCAAAAACGTTTGTTGATTTAGGATATAAAATTGTATCGGATGGAACCGATAACCATTGTATGCTGATTGACTTACGCAACAAAAACGTAACCGGAAAAGACGCTGAAAATGCTTTGGGACAGGCTGATATAACCGTAAATAAAAATATGGTGCCATTTGATGATAAATCTCCGTTTGTTACATCGGGCATCCGCATCGGTTCTCCTGCAATTACATCGCGAGGATTAAAAGAAAAAGATTGTATAAAAGTTGTTCAGTTACTTGACCACGTTTTAAAAAACAAAGACAACCCGAAAGAATTAGCTAAAACAAAAGCAAAAATAAACACCATGATGAGCAAGTACCCTTTATTTGCTGATTAATTTTAAATGAAACAAAAACTGTTTAAATATTTTTTACCCGCAGCTATGGTTGCGGGTTTTTTATGTTTCTTTTTTTACGATGCTTTACATTATATAACAAATCTTGATGATAGCTTTAATGATGAGTACGTTAGCAATTTAGGTGTTGTTGAGGCTGCCAAGCTTTTTTTTTCTAACATTAATGGTAGGTGGTTTAGTCATATTATTACCGCTATTGCATTTCATTTTTTAAAACATAATTATGCGTACTATGCTGTTTATGTTACGGGCATGATGTTGTTATTTGTAGCATCTATAAGTGTATTGCACAAAACATATTTAAAAACATTTTTTAGTCAGGAGGTTTCTGTTTTACAATCTGTTTTGTTTGCTTTTGTTTTTACGGCTACTTTATATTTTTTATTATTTGTGGGCCGGCAAGAAATTTGGGCCTGGGTTAGTTCTGCCAACAACCACTTGCTAAGTGTGGTGCTTTGTGTTTTATTGTTTGCGTTGTTGTTGCAACAAAACAAATCGGGTTTTAAAACAATAGCAGTTTTTTTACTTGCTGCCGCTATTGGTGGTTTAAACGAAGTAAACGCAAGCTGTTGTGCGTTATCTGTTGTGGGTTTGTTTTTTTTACAGCAATTTTATTATCCGCAACTAAAGTTAAGTAAGCTAAATATGATACTGGCGGCGCTTATTATTATAACCTCACTTTCGGTTAATGTTATTTCTGGCGGATACGAAAGCCGGATGAATAGTTTGCCGAATTTTACCTTGCCTCAATCTATTAAAAATACGGTGCACACATTTGCTTTACCTGTTATGCAGTATAAATTTATTGTATTGCGATTATTTGCCTTACTCACCTTTCTGTTTTTTATAGATACAGATTTTTCTAACTTAAAATTTACCAAACAAGACATTAAAATAGCTTGCGCTGTACTTGCTATTGTAGCGGTTTCTTTTTTTCTGCACTGTTATATATTAAGTGATATAGTGCCTACGCGTGGTGAGATTTGGGGTTACACCCTTCTATTATTTGTGCTATATTCTTTTATTACCAAGCAAAAAACATCCCCTAATTAATTCAACATCAACGCTTAATAAGCTTTAAGGTAAAATTACCCCGTTCATGGTATTTTCTTATTTAGAACAATTCTAAATATTTGCACCCGAAAATAAAATGCGCTTTATGAAACACAGTTACATTGTTCTGCTCTTACTTAGTTTAGGTTTTTCGTTACATGCACAAGTAATTACCAGAGAAGATTCTTTACAAGCAGGATTGGTGCGTAGTAGTAATTCTACCGTTATATCGGGTTACGGCGAGGCCTCGTTGAAATACAATACAAATTATCAAACCGCCAAAGCAAATTTAGACAGGGTGGTTGTTTTTTTAGGACATCGTTTCAGCAAAAAAATATCGTTGTTTACCGAAACAGAAATAGAAAACGCTAAAGTAACCAATAACGGAAGTGATGGTGAAATTTCGTTAGAACAGGCTTTTCTTAAATTTAACGCTAATAAGGATTTATATATAGTTGCAGGTTTATTCTTACCGCGTATAGGCATTACTAATGAAAACCATTTACCTACTACGTTTAACTCGGTAGCCCGCACTCAATTAGAAACCCAACTAATTCCTGCTACCTGGCGCGAATTGGGTGTGGGTGTTTATTATAGTGTACCACAAATACCGGGTTTAAATTTGAGTGCTTGTGTAGTTAACGGGTTAAACGCACAAGGCATGGGTGGCGGACAGGGCATTGTAAATGCGCGTTTCGAGGGGCAAAACGCAACGGCATCTAATCTTGCAGTAAATGCCGCTATACTATACTATTACAAACATTTCCGTTTTCAGGCATCTGGTTATTATGGCGGAACAGTTGGTTTAACACCGCGTAGTGCCGATAGTTTAAAACTAAACTCAGGAGCTTTTGGTACACCCGTTGGTTTGTATGAAATAGATGCCCAATATTTAACCAAAGGATTTTACTTTAAAGCTTTAGGTTGTTTAGTTAGCTTGCCCGATGCGCAATACATAAACCGTGCTTATGCAAACAACACCCCATCGAGTATGAATGGTTTTTATGTGGAAGCAGGTTATAATTTATTGAACAAAACAAAATACGAAGATAAAAGACTAAACATATTTGGCCGATACGAGTATTTTGATTTGAATGCAACTGTGCCCACAAACGGTATTAGAAACGATGCGTGGAGAAAATCATATATAACAGGCGGTGTATCTTTCAGGCCTGTGCAGGGAGTTTTAATAAAAGCAGATGTGCAGGTTTTAACTACCGGAAATTATAATCAGGCACTTATTATTAATCCTAATCCATCAGCGGCACCTTATTTAAACCAGCAAACTTTTGTAGAGTTGGGCATAGCCTATAGCTTTTAACATGGAAAGAAGAGCGTTTATAAAAAGTACCTGTATGGCTTGCGGCATGATTGGTTTGCTGGGCGTTTTGCCTGTAACTATGCTTGAAAGTTGTATGACCTTGCCCATGCTTAGAACAACGTCTAAAAACAACAATATTGTAATTAGTAAAACAAAATTAGCTGCCGAGAAAAAAATTTTTGTGTTGCGCAACGATGATTTACAATACGATGTGCTTTTGGTAAAAAATTTAGACAACACTTATTATGCCATGTACATGCAATGCACCCATAACGATAACCCGGTACAAGCAAATGATAAAGGATTGTTTTGTACCGCGCACGGCAGCACATTTGATTTAGAAGGCAAAGTAACTAACGGACCTGCTACACAATCATTAAAAAAATATTTAGTAAGCGAAGATGCAGATAGCTTAACTATTCATATAAATTAAATAAGCAATGAAAACAAAACACTTAATTTTTTTAACAAGCGTAGCGGTTACATTATTTATAGCCTCGTGCCACAAGGCAGATAATAATACAACAACCACTACTACCCCAACAACGCCGCCAACATCGTCGGCCATTATAGCTAATTATTGTACCAATGTGGCGATACCCGATTATTCGGCTTTATTAAGTAATGCACAAGCATTTCAAGCAGCTGCAACAACTTTTAGTGCCAACCCTAACGATAATGATTTGACTACCATGCGCACCGCTTGGAAAGGAATGCGCACTGCTTATGAATCGGCAGAAGCTTTTTTAATAGGCCCTATTGCAACTTTAAATTTAGACCCCGATGTTGATACGTGGCCTGTAGAACAAAACAGTTTAGATTCTTTGTTAAACAACACTACTAATTTTACTCCTGCTATGATGGCAAGCTTACCACCAACCCTGGCAGGTTTTCATCCTATTGAATATTTAATATTTGGACAAAACGGAACAGCTACCGCAGCAGATTTTACAGTAACTACAACGCCAACAGGTGCCAGTAAAATAAATTATTTAATGGCACTAACCAATAATTTGGTAAGCAATATTACTTTAATAAGAAGTGCTTACACAGTAGGTTCAAGTGACGATTTTATTTCTATTATAGAAAATCCTGGGCCTACAAACTCAACGTATCAAACGCACAAAGCTGCTTTGCTTGATTTGGTTAATTCGATGAGTAGTATTTGTGGTGAAGTTGGGGGAAGCAGAAATGATGGAAAAATATGGAGTGTTTACTCCACACAAAATGCTGCTTTACAAGAGTCTTATTTCAGCAACAATTCCTGGGCAGATTTTTCAAATAACATAATAGGAGTAAGAAATGCTTATTTAGGAGTTTATGGTGGCAGTACAACACCTGCAACAAATAGTTTATACAATTTGGTAGCAGCTAAAAACTTATCGTTAAATAATACTATTATGGCCGGTATAAATAATGCTATTGGTTCGTTTAATGCGGCTACTTCTATTCCTTTTGGGCAAGCTGTACAATATACAAACGGAGAAAGAACACAAGTACTTAATGTTATGAATGCCATCGACTCACTACAGAGTACATTAAATAATAAATTAGTTCCATTCATTAATCAGTACGTAACCGATTAAACTATTTAATGCGAAAGCAGTTTACTACATATTGTTATTTATTTATTATTGTGATACTTGCAGCATCGTGCCGCAAGTATCAGGATTTTCCGGCGAGCGAACAAGACCCGCGTTTAAGCGGCGGCTCGCAAACAACGTTTGATGCAGGTTCGGGTGCTTTTGACCATTCCTTTGAAGGATTAAGTGTACACGACCAATTGATACACGATATTGGTGATAAAGAATTTAGCTTGGCTTTTGTTACCGCACCTGCACCTCTTAACCCTGGTTTAGGACCTTTGTATAACAATATTAGTTGTGGTAGCTGTCACCAATCACAAGGTTCGGGTACGCCACCCACACCCGGACAACCGGCAGGATTAGCTTCTTTATTGATGCGGATTAGTTATGGAGTTGATGAACATGGTGGACCGGGACCTGTGCCCGGTTTTGGCTTACAATTGCAAAACAACGCTATTTATGGCACACAAAAAGAAGCAGACTTTACGGTTAATTATATCCTACAAACATTTACCTATCCTAATGGTGATTCGGTACAATTGCATAAACCTGTTTATACGATTTCTAATTCGTATGCAGGTTTACCAGGAGGTTTACTAATGTCTCCGCGCCTTCCACCTGAAGTTTTTGGCATGGGTTTATTAGAAAACATTGGCGATGCTACCATTATTGCTATGTCTAATCAAGCTATGTTTGATACTACCATTATACCGGGGCATCCAAACTATGTGTGGGATGTAGTAAAAAACCAAATGGTTGTAGGCAGGTTTGGACATAAAGCAGAAAGGTCTGATTTAGCACAACAAATTGGAGTAGCGTTAAACGAAGACATTGGCATTACCAATAAAATTTTTCCGGTTGAGAATTGTTACGGTCAGCCTCAATTTAAAGACGACAACATGCACCCTGAAATAAGCGATAGCTTGTTTAACTGTTTAGTATATTATTTAAAAACCATACAAGTGCCTGCTCGTCGTAATGTTACCGACCCAACTGTGTTGCGTGGCGAACAATTATTTAAGCAGGCCAAATGTTCGGGCTGCCACAGGCAAACTATTGTAACCGATGTTAACGTTGCATTTCCACAAGTATCTAATCAAACTATACACCCTTATACTGATTTGTTGTTGCATGATTTAGGGCCAGGTTTAGCAGACGGAAGACCTGTGTATAGTGCCAATGGTAGTGAGTTTCGTACATGTCCGTTATGGGGCATTGGGCTTACACAAGTGGTAACAGGACAAACATCTTTTTTACACGATGGAAGAGCTGCTACATTAGAGCAGGCCATTTTATGGCACGGCGGTGAGGCGAGTTACAGTCAAAACTTTTTTGTGCACCTGCCTAAAAACGATAGAATAGCGTTACTCGCGTTTTTAAATTCGTTGTAAATCAATTTGCTTGTAACCGATTGTAGTCGGATAAAAAATAACTACATTTGAGTTACAATGACCGAAAAACGTAAATGCCTTGATTGCGGCGAAATATTGAGTGGCAGAACCGATAAAAAGTTTTGTTCTGATTTATGTCGCAACAATTACAACAATAAATTGAATGCCGATAGCACCAATTATGTGCGCAACGTAAATAATATTTTACGCCGAAATCGTCGTGTTATAGAGGAGCTGGCGCCTGAGGATAAAGCCAAAGTGCATAAAAACAAAATGCTTGAAAAAGGCTTTGATTTTAATTACATAACCAACACCTACAAAACACAAAAAGGTGTAGTATATTATTTCTGCTACGAGTACGGTTACCTGCCCTTAGAAAACGATTTTTATTTTTTGGTAAAAAGAAAAGAGAAAAATTAAGGCTGAAAAATTTCTTTCACATTAATTTCATTCATGCATTTAAAGTGCCCTTTGGGGCATTTGCTGTAACCCAGTTTAGAGCATGGTCGGCACGAAAGATTTTTAACCTCTAAAATTTTACTGTTTTTGCCCGGTAAATAAGGATACATGCCAAATTCAGGCACAGTGTTGCCCCACAACGAAAAAACGTCTTTTTTAAATGCGGCGGCAATGTGCATTAAACCCGTATCGCTGGTAATAATTTTATCAGCTTGTTGTGTAATAGATGCTGATTGATTGATGTTGAATTTTCCGCAGGCAGAAAAAACTTTACCTGCAAATTCTTTTTCTAATTGTGAGCCTGTTGCGACGTCTTCTTTTCCGCCCAAAACAATAATGGGTTTATCGCTCAGTCGGCAAATTTCCTGTAATTTATTTATAGGAATTTGTTTGGTGTAATAAGAGCCACCAACAACTAAAGCGTGATAAGCGTTTGTATTTAATTTAAATGCAGAGGAAACATCCACCAAATCTTTTTCAGGAATAAAAAAATCTAAACCTGCATTATCGTTTGTAACACCTAGTGTTTTTACGGTTTCAAAATACCGCTCTATAATATGTACGTTGGGCAGCTTATTTATTTTAAGGTTAACCAACAACCATTTTTCTATATTCAGTTTATTAAAACTAAAAGCTTTAGCACCCGCGGCACGTTTTACCTGTGCACTACGTAGGTTATGATGCAGGTCTACTACAAAATCGTAGTTTTCTTTTTTTAATGCCTCGCTTGCTTCGGCTACCTTATCTTTAATAGAATAAATTTTAGAAATATAAGGATTGCTCTCTACCAGCGAAACAAAATTAGCTTTGGTTAAAAAATGAATTTCAATGTTTGGAATTTGTTTTTTCAGGCAACGTACAACGGGTGTTGTAAGCACAATATCGCCAATAGAAGAAAACCGTATAACAAGAATTTTCACTGTTTATTTAGTGAGCTGTTTAAAGATGTCTTCTAGTTTTTGCTCTTCTTTTTGCATAGCAAGCACACTTAGTTTATGGGCTACGGCATAATCAAAAACATCTTTGCGTATATCTTTATCAGCGTCGGTAACGATTAGCCAGGTGTTTCCGCTTAGTAATTGCACTTCAATAACACCTTCAATATTTTTAATGGAGTTTTTAGACGTTTCTTTATCAAACTCAACGCGTAATACTGTTTTTTGTTGCGAACTTTCCTGTAAATGCTGTGTATCATCGTTAGCCACAATATTGCCTTTGTTGATGATAATAACTCGGTCGCAAACAGCCTCAACCTCTTGCATAATATGTGTGCTAAGCATTACGGTTTTTTCTTTTCCGGTTTGCTTAATCAGGTTTCTAATTTCTTCTAACTGGTTTGGGTCTAAACCCGAAGTAGGCTCATCTAAAATCAACACCTTTGGGTTATGAATAAGCGCTTGCGCCAAACCCACACGCTGACGATAACCTTTAGACAGTGCGCCTATTTTTTTATTTTGTTCAACCTGCAAGCCAACCATCTCCACCATTTCTTTTACACGCTTGCCTTTATTTTCTATATGATGTAAACCGCCAATAAATTCTAAATATTCTTTTACGTACATGTCTAAGTAGAGCGGATTATGCTCAGGTAAATAACCAACCTGCTTGCGCACTTCTAACGACTGCTCTTTTACATCAAAGCCACACACTTCTGCCTTACCGCTTGTTTGCGGAATGTAGCAAGTAAGAATTTTCATTAGCGTACTTTTACCTGCACCATTAGGACCAAGGAAACCAATAATTTCTCCGCTTTTAATTTCAAACGAAACATTATCTAAGGCTTTTTGTGTGCCGTACAGCTTGGTTATATTTTCTACTTTAATTGACATGATGCGAATTTACGAAAAGATAATTTGGCTACGCTAACTTCATTAAACGGATAACTTTTTCAATGTCTTCGGGTGTGTCTATACAATGGCTATCAAAATCGGTTATGGCCAGTTTTATTTTAAAACCATTTTCCAGCCAACGCAGTTGCTCTAACGATTCCGCTTTTTCTAAAGATGATGGAGCGAGTGTGGTAATTTGTTTCAACACATCAGCACGGTAGGCGTACATGCCCACATGGCGGTAGTAAGGAAAATGCTTGTGCCACTCTTTTTTATTAACGCCTTTTATGTGTGGTATAACTTCACGGCTAAAATAAAGTGCCTCGTGTTTATCGTTCATGGTAATTTTTACCTCGCCGGTATCAAACAAGACTTCGTGCGAATCAACCGGAATCATCAAGGTAGCCAGTTCGGTTTTACCATCGCAAACGCCTGCCAATAAATCAATTTGTGATGGGTCGATAAAAGGTTCATCACCTTGTATGTTTATAACGTAGTTATATTCTTTACCTGATTTTTTTAAGGCTTCAAAACAACGGTCGGTGCCACTTGGGTGGTTAACTTCAGTCATTATGGCTTGTCCGCCAAACGATTTTACATGGTTAAAAATTCGCTCATCATCGGTAGCAACTACCACATCTGTTAATTTGCCCGATTTTTTTGCCTGCACATAAACACGTTGTATCATGCTTTTACCCAATATATCTACCAAGGGCTTGCCCGGAAAACGGCTTGATGCATAGCGTGCAGGAATAACACCTAATATCATACTCATAAATTAAGAGCCTAAAATTACTACTTCTTAGCCAAAAATAACTATTAGCTATTTAGTACATTTGCACGATGTTTAAAAAACATATAGATACACCCCTTTTTAAGCTGATAGCCCAATGCGCCGACGATTTGGGTGTAGAAGCCTATGTTATTGGTGGTTTTGTGCGCGATATTTTTTTAAACAGAACCAATAAAGACATTGATGTGGTTGCCATTGGCCGAGGCATTGATTTGGCAGAAGCTGTGAAAAATAAGTTGGGCGAAGAAGCTCATTTATCGGTTTTTAAAAACTTTGGTACCGCACAAATAAAATACAACGATATTGAAATAGAATTTGTAGGCGCTCGTAAAGAATCGTACCGAAAAGAATCGCGCAAGCCTATTGTAGAAGATGGCAGTTTAAAAGACGACCAGGATAGGCGCGATTTTACCATGAACGCCCTTGCCATAGGTTTAAATGCCAATAATTTTGGACAACTATTAGACCCTTTTGGCGGTGTTACCGATTTAGAAAACAAACTAATTCGCACACCATTAGACCCTGATATTACGTATAGCGACGACCCTTTGCGCATGATGCGTGCCATTCGTTTTGCATCGCAACTGGGTTTTGTTATTGAAGAAAAATCGTTTGCGGCAATAAAGAAAAATAAAGAGCGCATTAAAATTGTTTCCAAAGAAAGGATTACCGATGAGCTGAATAAAATTATTCTGTCACCTGTGCCATCGGTTGGGTTTAAACTTTTATTTGATAGTGAGTTGCTGCATTTAATTTTTCCGTTAATGGCAAATTTATATGGAGTAGATACTATAAAAGGCAAATCGCATAAAGATAATTTTTACCACACGCTTGAAGTGTTAGATAACATTTGTAAAAACACCGATAACCTGTGGCTTAGGTGGAGCGCCATTTTGCACGATATTGCAAAACCTGCCACCAAACGTTTTGAAGAAAAAAAGGGTTGGACTTTTCACGGACATGAAGATAAAGGCGCACGCATGGTGCCTAAAATTTTTACTGATTTACGATTGCCCTTAAACGAAAAAATGAAATATGTGCAGAAACTTGTTTTACTGCATTTGCGCCCAATTGTACTGGCTAAATCAGAAATTACCGATTCTGCTATCAGACGATTGTTGTTTGAAGCCGGAGATGACATTGATGATTTAATGATGCTTTGCGATGCCGATATAACCACCAAAAGCTTTGCTAAAAAACAACGCTACCTGCAAAACTTTGAATTGGTGCGCACCAAATTAAAAGAGCTGGAAGAAAAAGACCGCATACGTAACTGGCAACCACCCATTACGGGCGAGCTTATTATGCAAACGTTTAACATTCCGGCAGGGCGCGAGGTGGGCATTATTAAAAACGCTATTCGCGAAGCTATATTAGATGGACTTATTAAAAATGATTACCAGGAAGCCTTTGATTTTATGGTTGAACAGGCCAAAGCCTTTAACCTAACCCCTTTGCATAAGTAAAAAACGTACCGTTTATTTAAAAAACCATACCGCTTAAAAAGAAACCGCCGCCGCTTAAAAAAGTGAGTGCTTTATGCGTCTATTACGTGCTATCTTTACAAAAACCACTAATTATCTTTAATTGTGAATAATAAAAGAGCCATTTTTAGGTTAAACAATCTTAAACCCAGAGGCTCTATTTTTAAATTAAAAGTATTTTAGTAAGTTTGGCAACCAAAATAAAAAGTAAAAACAAATAAAAATCAAATAATATGAGTAACAAAAAAACATCAGGCGGCTTTCCGTTCATCGTTTCAGCATTAGCCATTGCTATTTGTATGGGCATAGGTGCATTTATTTACATGACCATTCTTGGTAACGCAAACAATTTTGATGCAGAAGGGCACCCAAAACCAGGTAACTTTTTAGGCATTATGTACAAAGGTGGTTTTATCGTACCCATATTATTAGGTGTGTTTTTAACTGTATTAACTTTTGCTATTGAGCGTTTCATTACTATTCAAAAAGCAAGCGGTAAAGGCGCTACTGATAAATTTGTAGCAAAAATTAAATCGTTAATCGCTGCTCATGATTTAGATGGTGCTATTGCAGAGTGCGACAAACAAAAAGGCTCTTTAGCTAACGTGGTACACGAAGGCTTAGAAAAATATAAATTCGTTCAAAACGATACGCATATGGATAAAGAAGCAAAAGTGGCTGCTATCCAAAAAGCAATTGAAGAAGCTACTTCATTAGAATTACCAATGTTATCTAAAAACATGGTGGTTATTTCAACTTGCGCATCTATCGGTACACTAACCGGTCTTATCGGTACGGTTGTAGGGATGATTCGTGCATTCGGTGCCTTAGCAGCAGCTGGTACACCTGATACATCAGCATTATCAACCGGTATCTCTGAAGCACTTGTAAACACATTAGTAGGGATTTTATCTTCGGCATTAGCTATTATATTCTATAACGTGTTCTCTAACCGTGTAGATCAGTTAACTTATGCTATGGACGAAGCAGGTTTCTCTATCATTCAAGAGTTCCAATCTTCAGGAAAATAATTTCCTGTTTTTATGGAATTAAAGAAATTAGTGCATCATAATTAAAAGAATTTAAGCATGTCAAAAGTTAAAGTATCAAAAGGAGGCGCACCCTCGTTAGACATGACGCCCATGGTAGATTTGGCGTTTCTGTTGGTGACGTTCTTTATGCTTACCGCATCTTTTCGTATGGCAGAGCCTGTGGTGGTAGATCCACCAGCTTCGCACTCAGATAAAACATTACCCGATAACACTATTTTAGTTAGTATCGATGATAATGGTCGCCCGTTTTTTGGGGTGAGTAATGCTGAGGCCAAAGTGGCTACATTAATGAAAATGAGCGACAAGTATAAAGTAAAGTTTAACGAAGCGCAGGTTAAAAAATTTGGCGGTATGTCGAGTTTTGGTGTTGATATTAAAGATTTACCAAGATACATTGATGCTTCGGAAGCTGAACGTTTAAAATTTCAACCACAAAAAGGTGTTCCTAACGACTCATTGAAAAATCCACAGCTTAGCGACTGGGTTAGATATGCGGCACAGGAAACCAACGGAATTTATATCCGTGAGCGCGATAAAGCAAAAGAAGCGGGTAAAGATTTTGTGGGAGAAAAAGTACGTTACGCTATAAAAGCAGATGCAAAATCTAAATATATATCTGTAAAAGAAGTGCTCAAAACATTTACAGACATGAAAATTTATCGTTTTAACTTAATTACCTCGTTAGAAGGCGGTGGAACTAAACCCGCTGAAGCAGGTAAAAAATAAAATTAAAAAATGGCTGAAATTGCAGACGATGGCGGTGGCCACAAAAAAGGCGGTAAAAAACGCGCCAAAAAACAATCCACCAAAATAGATATGACGCCCATGGTAGATTTGGGGTTTCTGCTATTAACGTTTTTCGTTTTAACATCAACGTTTAGCAAACCTAAATCAATGGAAATAAGCTTTCCGGCGCCTCCTGATAATCCTAAAGAGCAACCTGAAGTAAAAAATGGTTTAAATATTATTTTAACCAAAGACCACAAAATTTTTTATTACAAAGGGCAGTTTAACGCTGCGGATAATAAAGAAGGAAAACCTGCTACACAACTTACCGAAACATCATTTTCATCAGAAGGCTTGCACAAACTACTGTTAGAAATGAACAGTTATGCGCACGATGAAATTGTTAAGCTGGAAAATAAGGTGAAAAACAAACAAATGGCTGATAGTACATTTAAACGTTTAGCCATGGATGCTAAAGGAGATAAACGTTCGCTTACCGCACTAATAAAAACAGATGATAAAGCAACCTATAAAGATGTAATTGATGTGGTTGATGAGCTTAACGTTTGTATGGTGGGTAAATATGTAATTATTGATATGTCGGCACCGGAATACGCATTATTAACCGAAAAAATTAAATAGGCATGGAAGTAATAATCGTAGTAATATTAGTAATAGGGGGTGCTTCCATTCTTCTTACACTTGAAAAATGGAACAACGTTACTTCTAATGATAGGAATGATTTGGTTTTTGAAGAAAGAAACCATGATTATGGAGCCTATCAAATAAGAAGAGAGTACGATAGACGTGTTATGTTTATTGTAATAGGCATGATAGTTTTTTTCTTTGCTGTGTTTGGTGTAAAGTTGTTGATGGACAGAAAGGGTGCAGATGAGGCTTTAAACAACGTTAAGTTAGATATGACCCAGGTTGATTTAACTCCTCCGGTAGATCCAAAAGATCCACCACCGCCACCGCCACCACCGCCGCCACCAGTTGTAGAAACCATTAAGTTTGTGCCGCCGGTTATTAAGGATGACGCTAAAGAAGATGATCCACCGCCACCACAAGAAAAGGTGGCTGAAACTAACGTAGGAACAACTACGCAAGAGGGTACAGGTGAAGATGTATCTGTGCCAAGCGATGCAGGTACTGGTCCGGTTGAAGAAAAAGCCCCCGAAATTTTTACGGTGGTTGAGCAAATGCCTGAGTTTCCGGGTGGAGCGGCAGAAATGATGAAATTCATTCAGAAGAATGTGCACTATCCTGAAATAGAAAAAGAAGCAAACATATCGGGTAAATGCTTTGTTAAGTTTGTTGTTGAAATGGATGGCTCTATTAGTAATGTAGAAGTTTTAAAAGGTGTAGCCGGTGGACCCGGTTGCGATAAAGAAGCTGTACGCGTTATTAAAAGCATGCCGAAATGGAACATAGGTAAACAAAATGGTCGTCCGGTAAGGGTGTACTTTAACGTACCTATTATTTTCAGATTGCAATAATAGTATGCAACGTGCATTTTTAATTACTGGAATTATAATGGCCGCACTCTTTATAGGGTGCGGCTTTGTTTTTTTAGGCACCAATTTTCTAATTGAAAGATTGCCTAAACCCGATAGAATATGGCTTGGCATTATTTTTATTGCGTATGGCGGCTTTAGGGGTGCCAGGCAATATAATCGCTACAAAAAAATGAAGCAGGAAGAAAATGAATAAGATTACTGCTTATGTTTTATGTTTTGCTTTTTATGTTTTGTTTTTTACAGCCTGTAACACCAGCGTAAAAACAAGCGATGTACCAAACACGCCCACATCGGGCGAGCTGAAAGTTTTTTGTGAAGAAGGAATGTTGCTTCACATAAAAAACCAAGCCTATACGTTTGAGCAAATTTATTACAATGCAAAAATTAATGTACAGTACGTAAACGAAAAACAAGCCATAGAAGGTTTGTATAACGATAGCTGCAAGGTTATAGTTATATCAAGGGTTTTATCAGCCAATGAATTAAAACAGTTTAAAGCAAAAAACATTTACCCCACACAAGTTTGTTTGGCTAAAAGTGCTTTGGCTTTTGTAGTGCCTGTAAACAGCGCGGATTCTGTTATATCAACCGAAAAAATTAGAAAAATAATTAGCGGAGAAGATACTACATACAGCGTAGTTTTTGATAACGATAATTCGGGCACCACACGATTTTTAAAAGATACTTTATTGCAAGGAAAACCATTTGGTAAAAATTGTTTTGCTTTAAAAAACAGTACGGACTTAATTAATAATATCAGCAAAAATAAAAACACCATTGGTGTGCTTGATTATGCTTGGTTAAGTGATTTAGATGACTCTACCACCAAAGCATTTTTAACCCGGGTTAAAATATTGGCGGTTTCAACTAATGGAAATAAACTTGCTTATATGCCCGACCAAAGCAATATAAAAACCAATGAGTATCCGTTATGTCGTTATGTATATGCTATACGCCGTAGTGCCGAGTTTTCGTTAGGCACGGGTTTTTCGCTTTTTGTAGCAGGGCAAAAAGGACAAATTATGTTTCTTAAACAAGGCTTAATTCCGTTTGTGCAACCTAACCGGGCAGTTGAGATAAATACAGAACCACTTCATTAAAATTGATTTGTATTCTGTAATTTAGCGCAACTAATTTAGCTATATGAACACGTTTGATTTAGTTGTTATAGGTGGTGGGCCTGCCGGATATGCGGGCGCCATGCGTGCACTCGATTTTAAAAAGAAAGTTTTAATTATAGAAAAACACCGCCTGGGCGGTGCGGGCATTTACGATGGGGTGCTAACCTCTAAAACACTTTGGGAACACTCCATGCGTGTTTCTGCCATCCACGAAACCATTCCGACCTACGAGATACCTTTTGAAGACATTACCAAAAATGTACGCGAAGCTGCTTTTGAGCGTAAAACACAAATGACGCTTCATTTAGGATTACTGGAAGCGGCTTTAGGCTCTAAACTTTTTCATTACGAAAAAGGCTTTGCAAAAATTATAGATAAAAATACGGTTGAGGTAAAAAAAGAAGATGGCTCAACACACTTGGTAAAAACAGAAAATATTTTAATTGCTACCGGGAGCCATCCGCGTTATTTACCTAATATTCCTATTGATGAAAAAATTATTGTAACCAGCGATGGGGTAAAAAATATTCTTGATTTCCCCGAAAGCCTTGTGATATTGGGTGCAGGGGTTATTGGTTGTGAGTTTGCAACTATCTTTTCAAACTTCGGAAAAACAAAAGTTTACATTATAGATAAAGCCAATCGTATACTTCCGTTTGAAGATGAGGATATTTCTAAAACCGTTACCGAAAACATGGAGCGTAAGGGTGTGGTAGTACATCACAACTCGGCCTTAGAACGCATGGAAATTAAAGATGGAAAAGTTGAGTACGAGCTTTTATATAAAGATGGCGAACGCGAACGAATTACGGTTGATAAAGCATTAGTGGCTGTTGGGCGTGTACCAAATATTGAAAATATTGGTTTAGAAAATGCAGGCGTAAAACTTACTGAGCGGGGCTTTATTTTTCATGATGATACACAAACAAACGTACCCAATATATTTGTAGCAGGCGATGTTACGGGGGGCATTGCCTTGGTAAGTGTTGGCGAACGTGAGGCACGCCATGCGGTGGTGCGCATGTTTGGTCCGGCCATTAAACCTATATCGTACAAAAATATTTCTACCATTATGTTTTTAAACCCTGAGGTGGGAGCGGTTGGTATGAGTGAACAGGAGGTAAGAGAAAAAAACATTCCGGTTAAGGTTGTTAAGTTAGATTATAGTACAAACGCCCGCGCTATTGCCATGCGTAAAACAAAAGGCTTTTTTAAAATATTGGTAACTAACGATAATGGCATGCGCATTTTAGGCATGCGTGCCGTTGGCGAACATGCCAGCAGCGCCATACAAGCGGTTGCCTATTTAGTACACACTAACCAGGGCATTAGAGAGCTGGCAGATATGATACATCCGCACCCAAGTATTATAGAAGGCATACAGGAGTGCTTGCGCATGTTGCTGGGCAAATCTATTTACAAACCTGCGGTGTTTAAAGACAAGTTACAATGTTATACCTGTGAGAATGGAGTTTGTACACCTATCAGCTCACTGATAACCACAGAATAATTTTTAGTAAGCTACACCTATAGTAGCGGTACTGGTACCGTTACGATTAGCGTGTGTAAGGCTAAACGGACCACCACCCGAAACAGGTTGAGGCGAAGTTGTTGTACCCGCATTTCCTTCGGCGTAAAAATAATAAGTGCCTTGTTGAAGTCCGGTAAAGGTTACTGAGTTGCTGTTTGCTGCCGCTACTTTATGGTCATCATAACCTGTGTTATTGGCACTGGGTGGAGTGCTTTGTCCGTATTTTATATAAATGGTTGCACCGTTAACCGGGGCACTACCATTATCTGTATTATAAACTTTGGCTACCACAGTTGCGTTGCCACCTGTGCCCGCTTTAGTACACGAGTAGATGCTTGCAATTAAAAAACCAATAAGGGCTATAAAAATAAATTTTGTTTTCATTTCACATCAAAAGTAAGACAAAATAAAATTAAAAGAAACCTAATTAACGTATTTTAAAAGTAAAAACCTGCCGCAAAGTACAGTTGTGTTTTATGGTTAATGGTAGTTTTGTGAAAAGCTTTTGAAAAGGTGGTGTCTTTGTGCGGGACGATTGTACTGCCATTGTATGTGACCAAAAAATGTATAAAATAAGGAGTTTCTTACCCAAGAAACTACACAAAGAAAAGGAAAGGAAAAAAAAGAAAAGGAGAGGAAAGCAAAGCACACACCCTCTGCAAGGGTTTTGGTGTGGGAGGATTTTCTCTTAATCATTAAAAATTTAAAATGTAGTATAACAAGGAACACTTAAAAACAAACAAAGCTATAAACTAAAATTAGGCGCGAAATTTTAAGTAATTTTGTAACGATTTATGGATGCTATAAATATTAACTATATAAAGGCCCTGCACATTATTTTTGTAGTGTGCTGGTTTGCCGGCTTGTTTTACATTGTGCGTTTGTTTATTTACCAAACTGAAGCCAACCAAAAAACCGAAGCCGAAAAAAATGTATTAGTGCCTCAGTTTCAGTTAATGCAAAAACGTTTGTGGTACGGCATCACATGGCCATCGGCTATACTAACTGCCGTGTTTGGCTTTTGGATGTACTTTTTAAATTTGGAGTACTACTTAACACAACCTTGGATGATGCTGAAGTTGTTTTTTGTAGGCGTGTTGTTTGTATATCAGTTCCGCTGTCAGGCTATTTTTAATAAAATGAAAACAAACTCATATACAGGTAAATCGTTTGGTTTGCGTTTGTTTAATGAAGTGGCCACTATTTTACTATTTGCCATTGTGTTTTTAGTAACTACAAAAAGCACAGGCAGCCTTGTTTGGGGTGGTTTAGGCTTGGTTATGCTAACAGCCGTAATTATGACCGCAGCTTTTATTTATAAAAAGAAGCGCGAAAAAAATAATCAATTATAAAACAATAGACGCCATATAAAGACAGAAAAGTAATTATGCAGAAATATTCGCTATTGCCAAAGGAAGCTAAATGCCCTGTTTGTTCTACCAATAAAGCACATCACTTATGGACTGTAACTAGTAAAGAAGCGGCACAGCATTTTGTATTGGCAGAAAAACATCCTGAAAGATTTGCAGATTTGGTATCGCATATCGAAGTTCTTTGGGGTAAAAGTACATGCGATGTTGTTCGATGTGATAATTGTGAATTTTGTTATAGCAACCCATACATTGCGGGCGATGCGCGCTTTTATAGTCTTGCTTATATTTACTCCAGTTACCCGACGTGGAAATGGGAGTTTCAACAAACCTATGATGTGTTAAACAAACGTTCCAAGTCCAACCTTAAATTTATGGAGATTGGTGCGGGTGATGGCGCTTTTGTAAAAAGAGTGGCTGAAAATATTGTACCGAAAGAAAATATTTTTTGCACGGAATTTTCTGTATACGGAAGAGAACAGATAGAAAAATTTGGGGTGAAATGCTTTGCCGATGATTTTAGAAACTTATCTAACCCCGAGTTAATGAAAAACTTTGATGCGGTGTGCATGTTTCAGGTGCTTGAGCACTTAGATAATTTAGGCCCTTTGTTTCAAAAATTAAACTGGCTTATTAAAAGCGGTGGTAGTCTTTTTATTGCGGTTCCTAACGGCAGTAGAATTGAGTTTAACGAACTTAATGGCGCTTTGTTAGATATGCCTCCAAACCACATTGGGCGTTGGAATAAAAAATGTTTTGAAATAATAGGTAGTCAAAATGGGTTTAGGGTCGAGGATTATAAAATGGAAGACGACAGCTTTGTAGCCGGCGTAAAAGAATTTGCCTTTTACCGGTTATTAAGAAATTCTCAAAAAAGTGGCAGCTTTGAAAACCAGGTGTTTAAAATAAAAAACAAACATGTATTTAAAGCAATGAAGATGGCTGCTTTTGCAGTTAATTTAGTACTTGCTATACCCGTGTTTACCAAAAAAGAATCTCGCTTGGGTAGTTCGCAGTGGGTGCATTTTATTAAAACAAACGATTAAATAATTCGCGCCTATCCCTTTAAAGACAGTTTTTTAAGTCTTTTTAGAGACTAATGCTGTTTTTGGATTTTTCGCTATACGAACATAGCGTTATAATCAATAAAACAAAACATATTTTTTTTCGTTTTATCACTTCTTATAAACAGTTTTTTAGAATCAATTTGATTCAATTTCACCGTCTTCAACCACATCCATTTTTACGGATGAAAGATAAAGACTATCTTAAAAAGCTAGCACTTAATATAACGAGGATACGTAAGGAGAAAGGTATTACACAAGTTGCCCTTGCCTATTCTTGTGGGTTTGATAAACAGAACATGCAGCGATAGAAGCGGGGAAAACAAGCCCCACATTAAAGACCTTATTGAAGATTTCGGATGCCCTTGAAATAGATATAAAAGACTTGATGGTTTCTAATTTAGATTAAAAAGTATCGCTTGAAAAAAATTAAAAAAAACGAATTGGGATTTATAACATTTGAATACCCATCACAAAATTTAGTAGGTAGTAATTGTTCAATAGAATCAATTGGTTATAATTCTTTAGAGGTAAAACAAATTGAAGAAATATTGATTCCTGATGATGAATATATTAATGATGTCTTTATCAGAATAAAAAGAAACAGTCTAATTGAAGATATTAGCTACATGAATTTTAAAAAACGCTTCTATCCAATTAATAATAAAAATAAAGAATCAATCAAGTTTCAGGATATTCAAAATTTGAAATTCTCTTTATTTTTCAAAGACTCAAATAATACTCATATAGAAAATACAGTATCATTAATTATTAAAATTAAGTTTACTATTTACTATAATCTATATAACAATATAACCCAACAAGCTCATCGGAATTAGGGTTAGTATGGATTCTGTTAAAAGGAATTGTTCTACAAACTTCTAAAATATCTTTTTCATCTAATGTTTTATCCCTATTCTTACAATACTCTACTATCTCGCTTAATGGCAAAGACTTCCATACAACTACTATTTCAATAATTAAATTGGTTATTTGAAGCTTAGTTTTATAAGGTATCTCAATTTTGTTAGTTAAATTTTTTGTTTCAGTCATGGCAATACAAATTTTAATACGTATATTTGATACAACTTAAACTTTAAAAAATACTACCAAAAGCCCTCTGGAACAGGGCTTTTGGCTTTAATAAAAATACAACCTATTGTAATTTTTTGAGTAAAAATATTTTTGCTTTTACAAACAGGTTATAAACAAAATACTGCTCACTTCAATAGTTGAAAAAAGCCATTTTTAGTATTTGCTTTCCCTGTGTTATCTGTATATGAAATTATATAATAGTAAGTCCCATCATTAGAAGCTGCACCATTTTTATCTTTACCATTCCAGCCTCCATTTATATCGCTCCATTGATATACTAATATACCCCAACGGTCAAATATTTTACAAGAAAAATTAATAATGTCAGCTCCTTTAATAAAGAAAGTATCATTTATACTATCTCCATTTGGGGTAAATATATTTGGTATAATAATAGTATTATTGTTAGTTGGGTGATTTGGCGCACTTATTTTACGTACAACATTATTTACTACATCTGTTATGTAAATATTTCCAATCATATCTGCTGTTAAACCAACTACTACATTTATTTTTGCAGCCGTGGCTTGTCCGCCATCTCCACAATAGCCATTGCCGATACCAGTGCAATTACCGCCGCCTGCAAAGACATTAATAATGTCTTCTGTATTTACTTTGCGTGCCATAGCATTACTAAACTGCGAGATATAAACATTCCCATTTAAATCTGTTGTTATACCATTAGGCGAGTATAATTCTGCTGCCGTAGCCTGCCCCCCGTCTCCATTGTCACCAAGTACATGATTGCCAGCAAAAGTGCTTATAATGCCTAATGTATCTACTTTACGAATTACATTATTATTCCAATCGGCTATATAAACATTCCCTATAATATCTGTAGTAACATCAACTGGAGCATTTAATGTAGCTGCTGTAGCATAACCTCCGTCTCCACTATAAAAATTAGTACCACTATAAAAATGATTCCCCGCAAAAGTACTAATGATACCTAATTTGTTTACTTTGCGAATAACATTTGTTGCAGGGTCTGCTATATATAAATTACCATTTGCATCCGTTGATAGCCCAGTTGGAGAGGCTAATTTAGCTAAGGTAGCTTGTCCTCCATCTCCACCATATCCGTGAAACCCACTACCTGCTATAGTATTTATTATTCCTGCTTTATTTACAATTCGTACACGGTCATTTCCATAATCAGATATATATAGATTACCAGACATATCTGTTGTAATTCTACCTTGTGAAAGATTTAATTGGGCTGCTGTAGCAGCTCCCCCATCTCCACTAAAACCTGTTGTATGGTTACCCGCAAACGTGCTTATAATGCCCGCTGTATCTACTTTACGAATTACATTATTGAAATTATCGCATATATATATATTTCCTAAATTATCAGCCGCTACACTAGAAGGGCGAAATAATTTTGCATCGCTTGCAGCTCCACCATCACCTGTGTATAAACCAGGACTTACACCTTGTGCAATGTATTGGCTTCCAGCAAAGGTTGTTATTATTTGCCCATAAATAAACTCCCCCTCCCAAAAAGGAAGGGAGAGAGTAAGGATTATTATGAAAACAATTTTTTTCAATAACTAAATGCTTTTATTCTTTAAGCATTTTCACCGTAAAGTTATCGCTATTATTATAAACTTTTATAAAATATGCCCCTTTATTGATAAAGACAATACTTTAAGGAAACAGATTATTGTAAATTTTAATAAGGAATCAAACGAAATTAAGGAAGATATTGATTCGATTTAATATTACGTTTGCATAACGAAAACATTATAAAACGCTGTTTTTAGTCTTAAAAACTGTCTTTAAAGGGATAGGCGCGAAATAATTAAGGCGCTAACCGTTGCTTAACCCATTTTTTATTTTTCAGGTTATAACAAATTCTATCGTGTAGGCGGCTTTGGCGGCCTTGCCAAAACTCATAATAAGTAGCTTTTAAAATATAACCACCCCAGTTTTTAGGGCGAGGCACATCTTCGCTATATTTTGCATTAATGGCATCAACCATTTTTTCAAGCTCGTGTCGGTTTTTAATTACTTTGCTTTGTGGCGATGCACAAGCGCCAATGCGTGATGCAACTGGGCGTAAAGAAAAATATTCATCTGAAACATGTGCAGGCGCTTTCACCACCTTGCCTTCTATTCTAACTTGTCGTTCTAATTCGGGCCAAAAAAATAAAAGCGATGCGTAAGGGTTTTCTTTTAATTCGGTTCCTTTTCTACTCTCGTAATTAGTAAAAAAATTAAAACCATTATCTTCTAAGCCACGCAATAAAACAATGCGCGATGATGGCCTCCCTTTTTTTGTAACGGTAGATAGCACCATGCCGTTAGGTTCGTTAACGTTGCTTTTAGCAGCTTCTTCAAACCAAATCTCAAACTGTTTAAACGGATTGCTGTTGGCATCTTTTTCATCAAAACCGGCTTTTACAAAATCTTTTCGTAAATTTTTAGTAAATTCATTGAGCGAATTATTCATGTTGTAATTTTGTAACGCAAAGATACGAGGATAGATGGAGATTTTACAAGGACAAATATTAGTTGCTCGTCCGCTTTTAAACGATGGCGATTTTAAGCGCACCGTTATTATGCTTGCCGAGCATAACGAGCAAGGCTCCTTAGGTTTTGTTTTAAATAAACCCATGCATCTTAATTTAAAAGATGTTTTACCCGGCATGGAGAATTTAAAAATACCGGTTTATTATGGCGGACCCATTGCGCAAAACCAATTGTTTTATATACACACGGCCGGTAAAGAAATATCAAACAGCATACACATACAAAACAATTATTATTGGAGTGGTAGTTTTTTGGAGATAACCGATAAACTTAAAAACGGAGAATTGAGTCCTACCGAAATAAAGTTTTTTATTGGCTACTCAGGTTGGGGTGCCGGGCAATTAGCCGAAGAACTGGAAGAAAAAACCTGGGGCTTGTTAGATTCGTACACAGCTGAGTTTTTAAATAAACACCCCGATGATATTTGGCCCGAACAAGTTACACGCCTTGGTAAAAACTACAAAGTTTTTGCCGACATTGCACAAGACCCCAGTTTAAATTAATTGAAAACAGAAAACCCCGAATATGTAGTGCTGGTTGATGAGCAGGATAAGGAGCTTGGCACCATGGAAAAAATGCAGGCGCACTTAGAGGGAAAGTTACATCGCGCGGTTTCTGTTTTTATATTTAACTCGAAGCATGAATTGTTGTTACAAAAACGTGCCGATGGAAAATATCATTCGGCGGGTTTATGGACCAACACCTGTTGCAGTCACCCGTACAATAACGAAAAACCCGAAGTAGCAGCTCATCGCCGTTTGCAGGAAGAAATGGGTTTAACCTGTGAGCTAAAATTTGCTTTTACCTTTATATATAAAGCACAATTAGACCATAACTTAATTGAACACGAATTAGATTATGTATATATAGGAGTAACCGATAACCTTCCTAAAAAAAATCCTGCCGAGGTTGCCGACTGGAAATATATTTCGGTAAATGAGTTAGATGTGGATATAAAACAACATCCTAATAAATATACTGAGTGGTTTAAAATTTGCTATGCTAACTGGCATAAACAATTGTTTAGCTAAATACTTATGATTTTTTAAGACTTTACCTTTTCTCCTTTTTTTATTTTTACTCAAAAACAACAACAATGACAAACTATCTTATATACTGTGGCGGAGATTTTATTGCCACACCCAAAATGCTTCCTGTGGTTAACCCCTTCACTAAAAAAGAATTTGCAACCACCTACCAGGCAAGCGAAAAAGAATTAGACCACGCTATAAAAAAAGCGCAGGAGGTTTTAACGCTGCTTAAAAAAATGCCTTCGTATAAAAAGCAAGAAATTTTATTTTTCATAGCCAACAAAATAAAAAAAGACAGAGAGCATTTAGCCGAAATTCTTTCGTTAGAGTCTGCCAAGCCTATAAAATATGCCTTAGGCGAAATTGACCGTGCAGCACAAACATTTTATGTTGCCGCCGAAGAATGTAAACGTTTACCAAAAGAATATATTAGTTTAGATTGGACTCCCGCAGGCGAAAAGAAAGAAGGCCATGTAAAATATTTTCCGGTAGGTGTTGTTGCAGGCATTGCGCCGTTTAACTTTCCGTTAAATTTAGCTGTACACAAAATTGCACCCGCCATTGCGGCCGGTTGCCCTATTATAGTAAAGCCTGCCAGCTCTACACCACTTTCAACCTTAGAACTCGCAAAAATTATCGATAGGTCAGATCTTCCTAAAGGAAGCGTATCTATTTTACCCATGGATAGAAAAAACGGCAACGCCATTGTAACCGATGAGCGTTTTAATTTGTTATCATTTACAGGTTCGCCGGTTGTTGGCTGGGAAATGAAAAAGCAAGCCGGCAAGAAAAAAGTGGTGCTTGAACTGGGTGGCAACGCAGGTGTTATTGTTACTTCGCTCGACCATATAGATGCTGTAATAGAAAAATGTGTAGTGGGCGGTTTTTCGTATAGCGGACAAATATGTATACACGCGCAACGCTTTTTTGTGCAGCAAGATATTTTTGATGCTTTTTTAGAGAAGTTTACCGCACGCACTAAAAAATTAAAATACGGAGACCCGTTAGATGCCGAAACCGATGTATCGGTAATGATTGATGAAGATAACGCCATACGAGTTGAAACCTGGATTAACGAAGCGGTTATCGAAGGCGCAAAAATAATTTGTGGAGGTAAACGCAAAGGCAGTTATGTTGAACCAACTATATTAACCAACACAACTACCAAAATGAAAATTAATGCTGAAGAAGCCTTTGGACCAATTGTGTGTATAGAAAAATACAACACTATAGAAGAAGCTGTGTTTTTAATAAACGATACCAAATTTGGTTTGCAGTGTGGTGTGTTTACTAACTTATTAAGCGAAGTAGATTATTGTTTTAATAATATAGAAACCGGTGGCGTTATTATAAACGATGTACCAACTTTTAGAGTAGACCAAATGCCATATGGCGGCATAAAAGATTCTGGCTTAGGGCGCGAAGGGGTTAAGTACGCTATGTTGGATATGCTGGAACCGAAACTGTTGGTTATGTAAACGCTTTAATTTCAGCCAAAAAGTCACTTTTTTTCTCTATTTCATAAAAAATCGTTCTTTTGCAGTCTTATTTATTTAAAAGAGGTAACGAATGAGCAAGAATCTTGTTATAGTTGAGTCACCGGCAAAAGCAAAAACCATAGAAGGATTTTTAGGGAAAGATTTTACCGTTCGCTCAAGTTTTGGTCATATCCGCGATTTAGTTAAAAAAGGCTATGGTGTTGATATTGAGAATAATTTTGCCCCTACCTACGAAGTATCTGAAGGAAAAGAAAGAGTTATAAGCGAATTAAAAAAACTAAGCAAAGGAGCCGACATGGTTTGGTTAGCTTCCGATGAGGACCGTGAGGGAGAAGCCATTTCGTGGCATTTAGCAGAGACATTAGACTTAGATCCTAAAAAAACCAAACGCATTGTTTTTCACGAAATTACAAAGTCGGCTATTCAAAAAGCCATCGAAAATCCGCGTGGCATCGATATTAATTTAGTAAACGCGCAACAAGCCCGCCGTGTGTTAGACAGGTTAGTGGGTTTTGAACTGTCGCCTATATTATGGCGTAAAGTTCGCCCAAGTTTATCTGCCGGCCGTGTGCAATCGGTTGCGGTGCGTTTAATTGTAGATAGAGAAAGAGAAATTCAAAACTTTAAATCAACCTCAGCCTTTAAAGTAGCTGCTATATTTAATACAGGTAAAGCAAGCTTAAAAGCAGAGTTAGATAAACGCTTTAATACAGAACAAGAAGCACAGGCATTTTTAGAAAAATGCAAAGCGGCTGCCTTTACTATTGAGAGTTTAGAAACTAAACCCGCTAAGCGTTCACCATCTGCACCATTTACTACATCTACGTTGCAACAAGAAGCCGCACGTAAACTTGGCTTTTCGGTATCGCAAACCATGGTGGTGGCTCAAAAATTATACGAGGCAGGTAAAATAACCTATATGCGTACCGATAGTGTTAACTTATCGGAAACCGCCATGAACCAGGCTAACAAAGCCATCAATGCAAATTACGGCGCAAAATATTACCAACCTCGTCAGTACAAAACAAAAAGTAAAGGCGCGCAAGAGGCTCACGAAGCCATCCGTCCTACTTATATAGACAGACAATTTGTAGAAGGCGAGCGTAACGAGCAACGCCTGTACGATTTAATTTGGAAACGCACCATTGCATCGCAAATGAGTGATGCCGAGTTGGAAAAAACAACGGCTAAAATTAAAATATCTACCACATCAGAATTGTTTGTGGCGCAAGGCGAAGTTTTAAAATTTGATGGTTTCCTTAAAGTGTATATGGAAAGCACCGATGATGAAGAAACGGATGCAACATCGGAGAACTCATCTATCCTGCCTCCTATACAACAAGGGCAAACTTTACAAAACCTTGAAATTACCGCTACACAACGTTTTACACACCACCCGGCACGTTATACCGAGGCAAGCTTGGTAAAAAAATTAGAGGAGCTTGGCATAGGTCGCCCGTCTACTTATGCACCAACCATTTCTACGGTTCAAAAAAGAAACTATGTTGAGAAAACAGACAGAGAAGGTCATGCAAGAAATTTTGTAAATCTTATTCTGACAAAAAACAATATCGTAAAAGAAACAAAAACAGAAAACACAGGTGCTGAAAAATCTAAATTATTTCCAACCGATATCGGCATGGTGGTAAACGATTTTTTAATTCAGTATTTTCCTGATATTTTAGATTTCCATTTTACCGCAAAAGTTGAAGAAGAGTTTGATGAAATTGCCGATGGCAAATTAGACTGGACTAAAATGCTGAAAACATTTTACAGTCCGTTTCATAAAACAGTAGAAAAAACAATTGATAATTCTGAACGTGCCAGTGGCGAACGTGTGTTGGGTGTTGACCCTGCAAGCGGCAAACCAATTTTTGTACGCATTGGTCGTTTTGGTCCTTTAGCGCAAATTGGCGAAACAGTTGAAGGGGGCGAAAAACCTCGCTTTGCAAGCCTGCGTAAAGACCAGCGCATGGAAATGATTACGTTGGAAGAGGCTTTAGATTTATTTAAACTACCTGCGCACTTAGGTACACATAAAGATAAAGATGTATCGGTAAACTTAGGTCGTTTTGGTCCGTATGTAAAATTTGGTGAGCAGTTTATTTCTATCCCTAAAGGTGAAGACCCTTTTAAAGTTGATATGGAAAGAGCCATACAACTTATTGCAGAAAAAGAACAAGCTGATGCACCTATTGCGTTTTATAAAGGAGAACCGGTTACAAAAGGTAAAGGCCGTTTTGGTCCGTTTATAAAATTAGGTGGCTTATATATAAATGTACCACGAGCTTACGATTTTGATAATTTATCGCAAAGTGACATTGATGAACTGGCAAGTAAAAAATTAGAGAAAGAAGCCAATCGTTTCATTCAAAAATGGGATGAGGAAAAAATAGCCATTGAAAATGGTCGTTGGGGCCCTTTTATCCGCTTTGGAAAACTGATGTTGAAGCTGGAGAAAAAAGCTAATGGAGATAAATATGCGGCAGAAGAGCTTACAAAAATTTCGTTAGATGAAATTAAACGAATGATTGTAGAGCAAATGCCTACGGCGTTTGATAAAAAAGGTGCGAAGAAAACAGCTGCTAAAAAAGAAAAAGCAACAGTAAAACAAGCGGCTGCTAAAAAGCCAACGGCAAAAAAGGCACCCGTTAAAAAAACAGCTAAGAAAGCCGCGGTAAAAAAAGTAGCTAAAAAGAAAGCTAAAAAATAAAACCTTAATTATTGTGTTTTGAAAAAAGCGTGGCAACACGCTTTTTTTATTTCTGCACTTTGTATTTTTCTATCTCAATTTTATCGCTGCAAAAAGTATACTCTTCTTTAACCGTGTTGCTGCAAACCAAAATAGTTTTGTGTTGGGCAAATTCTGTAATCATGTTTTGGTACCAGGCAATGGCGTTTGCATCTAAATTACTGCAAGGTTCATCCAGCAATAAAACAGGGCAATCAGCTAAAATAGCCAAACCAAGTTTTACACGCTGCCTCATGCCCGATGAGTAATTTTTTACAAACTTATTTGCCGCGTGTTCAAGCTGCATGCGTTTAATTACGTCTTCGGTAGTCAGCTTATTTATAAAAGGCTTAAATTGTTTTTGGTGGTTGATGGTTTCCGTCAGTGTAAAATCTTCAATCAACTCCATGTAGGGCGACGCTATGCTGAGGTGCTTGTAAATAGTATCGTCTTCAATAATTTGGTTTTCGTTTTTCCAAACTACTTCGCCTTTGGTTGGAATTAAAAAAGAAGCAATGCTTTGCAGTAAAGTTGATTTACCCGAACCGTTAGCACCTAAAATTACCAGCTTTTCGGCCGGAGAAATGTTTAGGGTAACATCTTTAAAAATCCATTCGTTTACAAATTTCTTACCTAAATTATTTATGTGAATGGATACAGGCACAAAAAGAATTTTATTTTTTACGCATTACAATCTCAATCGGAACACCCGAAAAATTAAAATGCTCGCGCAATTTATTTTCCAAATAACGCTTGTAACTTTCGCTAACATATTGCGGCAGGTTACAGAAAAATATAAACATCGGTATACCTTTCATTTGCGTAACGTATTTTATTTTTACGTATTTGCCTTTAAGTGCAGGTGGTGGGTACGCTTCTAAAACAGGTTCAAAAAACTCGTTTAATTTACGGGTTGGTATAATTTGTCTGCGGTTATGGTAAACTTCAATGGCAACTTCAATGGCTTTTAAAACGCGTTGTTTTTCTAATACCGATACAAAAATAATGGGCACATCTTTAAACGGAGCTAAACGCTCACGAATTTCGTCTTCCATTTTTTTGGCAGTAGTGGCATCCTTATCAATTAAATCCCACTTGTTTACCAAAATTACCACGCCTTTGTGGTTTTTAATGGCAAGGTCAAAAATACTTAAATCCTGCGCTTCTAAGCCCAGTGTGGCATCAATCATCATAAGTATCACATCGCTGCTTTCAATGGCTCTAATCGAACGCATTACGCTGTAAAACTCTAAATCTTCGTGCACCTTAGCCTTTTTACGAATCCCGGCTGTATCAATCAGCCAAAAGTCGTTTCCAAAAGCGTTATAACGTGTGTTTATAGAATCGCGGGTGGTGCCTGCAACAGGCGTAACAATATTTCGTTCGTTGCCCAGTAAAGCATTTGTAAGCGATGATTTACCTACGTTTGGTCGGCCCACAATAGCAATGCGCGGCAATTTTTCTTCCTGCTCGTCTTCAGGGTTTGGTAGTGCTTTTATAATATCATCCAGCAACTCGCCTGTGCCACCACCACTGGCAGCTGATACCGGATAAACATCGCCCATGCCTAAGGTATAAAACTCAGAAGCATACGGGGTTTTATCGGGGGTATCAATTTTATTTACTACTAAAAAACATTTCTTTCCGCTTTTGCGAATTAGCACGGCAACATCTTTATCAAAACGGGTAACGCCATCGTTGCTATCAACTACAAACACCAATAAATTAGCTTCATCAATGGCAATTTGTACTTGTTTTCTAATTTCAGCTTCAAACACATCGTCGCTACCGGTAATGTATCCGCCGGTATCAATTACGGTAAACTCGCGGGCATTCCATTCTACTTTACCATAGTGCCTGTCGCGGGTAACCCCTGCTACAGAGTCTACAATAGCCTGGCGGCTTTCGGTTAAGCGATTAAAAAGAGTTGATTTACCAACGTTGGGGCGACCTATTATAGCTACTATATTTGACACTGGGTTGTTTTATAATTTTGGCAAAGATAACCTTTGTTTTTTGATGCCCTAAAACATAGGATTTTTAATGGTCGGTTGAAAAAAGTGAAAATTAGCGAACTAACTCCACAAAGCCCTTTAATTGCTGTTGTTCGTTAGTAGCACCATTTATGTAACTGATTACATAAAAATACGAACCCGGGCTACAAGTTCTGCCGGTGGGCGTATGCCCTAACCACACCTGGTTAATGTTTGTACTTTGAAAAACCGGAACGCCCCATCTGTCATACACCGTAGTTTGCAGTTCAAGTATGGCAACGCCGTAATCATAAATAATAATGCTCCAGGCATCATTTACGCCATCGCCATTAGGAGAAAATATATTAGGCACTTTAATAGAAAGTGTGTCATCCGGACTCGGTGGAGCAGGAGGAAGAATAAACGACGAAGCCCTACTAAGCGTGCTTATAAAAAAAACAAGTATAAATGTGGCAAGTAGTTTTTTCATTTCAATACGCAATATTAAATAAAATAATTATCTGATTAAATTAATTTGTCCATGAAAGTTTATTTGTTTGCCTGCTACATCCGTTGCTACACCCTTGTATACATATACATCAACCGGTGCTTCCTGCCCTTTATTTTTTCCGTTCCAGCTTGTATTCAGGTCATCTAAGGTTATAACAAGGTTACCCCACCTGTCATAAATATACATTTCAAACGAGTTAATAAACGTACCATCGGCTTTAAAAAAATCGTTTTTTCCATCGTTGTTAGGCGAAAAAGAATTGGGGATATACAGGGTTGAATAATCAATAACGTGTATGTCATATTTAACTGAATCTATACAACCATGTGTGCTGGTAAAATAATAAGTGGCTATGTAATCGCCCGATTGTTCGAAGGTGTAATTGGTAGTTAAACCCAAGGTTGTTCCGTCAGATAAAGTGCCGCTGTCTAAAGTCCAGCCGCTGTTAGTGGCAATGTGTATGGTAACAGGCGTTAGCGAATAAATATCACCACTGGGCTGCACATTAAGTGCAGATGTAAACACATCGTTTTGATTAAAAACAGTTGCCGTTGCTGTTGCCACGCAACTATACGAATCGGTTACTTGCACGGTATAGGTTCCTATAAATAAATTACTTATAGTTGGTCCGGTTTGCGTGGGCACCACATTCCACTGATAATTGTAAGGAGGAAAACCAATTGGGTTTGCTGTTGCCGAACCAAAATTTCTATCGCAAAAAGTGGGACTTGTAGTTATTGGTACCGATAAAGAAGGTGCGTTATCAATAAACACCATAACCGAATCTTTACAATTAGGATTAAAACCATCGGTTACAACTACCGTATAATTTCCGGTAGGTAAATTTGCTACGGTTTGTGTAAACTGCGGTGGTACTGTATTCCACAAATATTGGTAAGGAGGGTTTGCTTGCGGCGTGGCTGTAGCCGAACCAATATTTTTTCCGCAATAATCGGGCAAAGTAGTTATTTGTATCGGAAAAAAAGTGTTAGTGCCAACCATAGCATTTGTACTTCCTACGCAACCGTTTGCATCAGTAACGCTTACCGTATAAGTGCTTGGCGAAAGATTATGTATGCTTTGTGTGGTTTGCCCTCCCGGAGACCAATTATATACATAAGGTGGCGCGCTTGGTGTAACCAATGTAACGTTTACAGAACCCGATGGTCCGCCACAAACCGAGTTAACTACCGATGTTGCTATTTGCAATACGGGGTTATTTACACCAACCGTAGCAACTGTGTTTGTGTTACAACTATGTGCATCATTTACATTAACCGTATACTGTCCTTGAGCCAGGTTGTTTATAATATTTGTTGTTTGGGCATCACTCCATAAATAAGAATAGGGCTGTGTACCGCCTGATGCCGTAACGGTTGCTGAGCCAACCGAACCCGAACATAAAGTTGGCGAACTGTTTACATTTGATGTTAGTAGGGCAGGTTGTATTACAGCAACCGTAGTTGTTAGCACACAGCCGTTGTTATCGGTTACGGTACAAGTATAATTTGCGGCAGATAAGTTAGTGGCACTTTGTGAGTTTTGAGCAGGGCTTGTACCCCATGCATATGTAAATGTGTTGTTCCCCACATTAGTTATGGTAGCTGTTGCAACTCCATTATTACCGCCATAACAGGTTACATTGGTTGCTGTTGCCGCCACACTCCACCCAATAGGTTGTATGGGAACAGTTGCAGTAGCTGTTGCTGTGCAGGTGTTTACATCACTTACAAGCACCGTATAAGTTCCATAAGCAAGCCCTGTAGCTGTTTGTGTGTTTTGTATAGGGTTTGTACTCCAAACGTAGGTGTAAGGTGCTACGCCGTTGCTTAGCACGTTAACCGATGCCGTACCAATAGAACCAGTACAAGTTGTTGATGTTGTACCAACGCTTACCTGCATAGCGGGTGGGTTAGTAATAGTAATTTCAATATCAGAATGGCATCCGCCATTATCAGTAACGGTAGCGGTATAGGTCCCCGCAGAAATGTTAGTAGCAACCAACCCTGTTTGTACCGGGTTGGTGTTCCAGGTGCAGGTGTAAGGACTTGTACCACCAATAGCAGTAACCGTTGCACTGGCGTTACTGGCTCCGTTACACGTAAGGTTTTTTTGCGATGAAGTAAGTACTACCGAACTTCCGCTAATGCCTACATATGCTGATATAGTTTGAGTTATAATGCCACAGGCTTGCTGTATATTAACATTGCAAGTATAAGTGCCCGAAGGTAAATTATTAATGCTGGGGGTGCTTTGTCCGTTAGGCAGCCAATGGTAAGTTGGTGTACCGGTATAACCGGTTACAGTAACCGTAGCACTCCCTGTATTGCTGCACCCACTTGTAGCAGTAGTGTTGGCGGTTAACACAGCCGGACTTTGACAACTTAACGTGTTGTTGCTAATAAAAACACCCGAATCGTATAAAGCATTACCGGCATCAGCAATAGCAAATTTTACATGATAGGTGCTGCACGGTAGTATAGGTGTAACCGATGTAATGGGTATCGTGTAACCGTTGTAAGCAACATTGTTATTAGGGCTTGTATAATTGTTATGAAAATAATTGGCGTTGGCTCCTGCATTTACATTGTTAATAGATACAGGTGTTCCGTTAGGAAGTGTAGCTATATTTTGCGACGTGTAACTTCCACCCGAAGGTTTTGGCCCTGTAAGAAAAATAGCAAAAGCATCGTTGTATGCTAAACCAACGCCTTGCGGATATTCTTCTGAGCCAAAAACAAATTCCATTTTTAAGCTATCGCAGGTGGGTACAAAATCAAATTCTAACAAACACACATCTAAATCAGCCGTTGGTACTATGGCGGTTAAATTAGGGTCGGTAAAATCGTTGCCATTATTTACGCTGCATAAGTAAGTGCCGGGGTTAGCAGCATCGGTTGCGGTACCCGTGGTTAATAGAATACCGCCTGTTAAACCACCTAAATTAGGCCCCGAAAAAGAAAATGTACCCGCAGCGTTTGCACCACAGTTAATGGTAGCATTTGTTACCGTTACGTTGCTTCCGGCAACGGCTTGTGCAAGTGCAGTAGCTGTACCATTTGTACTAACTGCCATTTGCGAAAAAGATACCACAGGAAAAAATAAGCTAAATGCTCCTAAAAAAAACAGATTTTTTTTTTGCATGTTATTGGTTGCAAAAAGCGGCATTATTTATTGGGGAAGTAATGTAACAGAAAACCGTAGTAGAGCCTATTGTAGTTTTCATGTTCAAAAGCTTTTTAAAAAAGCTTTGAAGGTGGTTAAAGATCCCAACAACTCATGACAGTTTGGGTTCTTATAGGATGTTCACTTCAAAAGCATAGCAAATATATAAAAATGCGGCAAAAAACCAATATTAATATATTGTTAAAAAACAAAAAGCCCCGCTTAATTTTAAGCGGGGCTTTTTGTAAATAAATGGTTGAAGAGATTATTGTTGTTTCACCATTTTTTTTGTGTCAATTACATTGCCATCAATAATAAGCGTATAACTATATGTCCCATTACTTAAATCATTAGCATAAACGTTTAAAGCACCTTTACCTTTGGTAGTAATGTTTTGACTTTTTATTTGTTTACCGTTTATATCATAAAACAAAATTTGTGCGCTATTTGCACTTTGCGGTATGTTATAGCTTATTAAAGTTTGTTCAGCAAAAGGATTTGGTTGGTTTTGGTTTAACACCACCACATCAGCATCACTTAACTCCATGTTTTGTGTGTTTATAGCTGTTGTAGAATTTGTATTATTATTTGTTCCATTATTACCTAATAATTGATTTAATTTATTTTGAATGGCGCTTATAATCGAATCTTGTTTTTCAATTGTTTGTTGTTGCTCTTGTACTGCTTTTACTAAAGGTACAACAATCTCTTGATAACCAACCCCATAAACATCATTATCGTTTTCAGGTGTATGTACTATAGTTGAATTAAAACCAGTTTCTTTAGCAGCTTGTTCCACTTCCTGAGCTATAAATCCAGAATGCACCTTGGCTGTTGAAGCAGTAAAATCCATTCCTGCTTTGCGAGTTGCCTTAACACTATCTGGTAAGTTTTGTGTAATAAAGTCATCTAATTTTTTAGTATCCATATTGTATGTAACAGGACGTAGTTTTTTAATAAAAGCCAAGCCTTTAACATCTTCTTTTATGTTAGTTTTAAAACGCCCGTCGCTGGTATAATAATGCCCATTTGTTTGGTAAACATCAGTAGTTGTATTTCCAAGTTGTATTCTGCTGCTGCCAAGTACCACAGCTCCTGAACCAACCGCTGTTGCATATGTATAACCAGTAGTGTTTGCATCGGCATAACTACCTAAAAATGTATTATAAGATCCTGTAGAGTAAGATTCGCCTGCATAATAACCAAGCGCGGCGTTAAAGCTACCTGTTGTATTGCTATACAGTGAATAATCTCCAAATGCTGCATTATAACCACCTGTTGTGTTACCATTAAGTGCAACGAAGCCAAAGGCAGTGTTTTCAGAACCTGTAGTATTATGAAACAATGCCTGATGGCCAAAGCCACTATTTGCGTTTCCTGTTGTATTATCATAAAGGGTGGTGTAACCAAAAGCATTGTTAAGTGTGGCTGTTGTAGCACTATAAAGTGCTCCATAACCCAATGCATTGTTATAAGAAGCTGTGCTCGTATAAAGTGATTGATCACCAATAGCTACACTTTTGTTTCCTGTTTGGTTAGAATATAATGCTTGATAACCAAAAGAATTATTGTTCGTGCCTGTAGTAAGCGAATTACTTGCTTGAAAACCAAAGGCGCTATTTGGTGTACCTGATGTGTTTTTTAAAAGCGCTCCAGCACCAAAGGCACAATTATTAGAAGCGGTATTAGAAAAAAGAGAAACTGATCCTACAGCCGTATTTGAATTACCACTTATAAGATTTATAAGTGCACTATTGCCGATTGCTGTATTCTGCAAACCAGATGTATTACTACTCAGTGCTACAGATCCTACACATGTGTTTTGATTACCAGTTGTAAGAGCGTTCCCTGCATAATCACCAACCGATATATTGTATCCTCCGGTCATAGTTGCGTTACCCGCATTACAACCAACAGATGTATTTGCCCCTCCTCCGTTTCCTGCGGAGCAAGAGTTTGATCCACTACCACTTAAGGCAGTTTGTGATTTTACACTAAAAACGAATAAGGTGCTTGCAAACATTAATGCAAGCGACTTTGTTGTAATTACTTTTTTTTTCATTGTTTTTTGTTTTAAAAGTTTATAATAAAATACAGCACTACTTAAAACAAAACTATAGTGTTTGTATAGATTTTAAGTCGACAATCTTAAGCAAAACCTTACATGTGTAAGCAAATATGAGTTTTTGTACCTTTATTTTTGTGGACTTAACAGCAGCTTTACTTTAAGTAGAAATCAAATTTTAGTATGGCGCTTTAGCAACGTGTCTTTTCAAAAAAACTGCCTTACTATTTTTATATATAGTAAATTTTTTTGTTTATGCGGCTAACAATTTAATAATGTACAAAAGGTTTTGGTAATGTAAGTTTTTAGTTAAAAAGTGTAGTTTTTCACAAAAAACTACACTTTTTAACTAAAAACTTACATCATATTTTGGATCGGGAGAAAAAATAAAATTTTAAAAGACGTCATTTGTGAGTTGAAATTGATTCGTGTTCCTCCTTGCAATGACAAGTAGTTAAAAATAAAAAGCCCTACTTAAACAAGTAGGGCTTTTTATTATAAATAATTGGTAGCTACTAATTACTTAATAACTTTTGTTATTTGTGTTTTACCATCGGCAGTTATTTTTACAAAATAAGTACCAGCGTTTAAGTTTAAGTTGTTAATGTTAACCATAGTACCACTTGTAGTTACTGGTGCAACTACTTCACGGCCCATAATATCACTAATGCTTACGCTTACAGTATTAGCTGCAAAAGGTAATTGTATGTTTAATTCATTTGCCATTGGGTTAGGGTATACGTTTGCACCAACGCTGTTGTGTTTTTCAATGCCTAAAACAGTACAGTTTAATTTAATGTCAGCCGAGTCACGAGGAACGATGTTATATGCGCTAAACTCGTAATTAACGTTACCTGTAACACACATAGGCGTGTTGCTTGGGTAAGGTGCTACCGGAGTATAACCTGGGTTACCGGTTGAACCTGATGTGGCACTACCGTTAGGGGCATAAAAACCTGATTTAAAATCATATGTACAAGGAGGATCAACACCTGCATTAGTAGATATGGTACCTTGACCATAATTAGCACTATAAGATTGTACAGTTGCATTTTGAATGTTTATTAACATACTTTCGTACATTTCTGCAGCCATTGTTGACGAATTTAATGCAACTGATGGAAGAATTTTTGGTGTAAGTGACTGAGTAGTTGTTACGTCAACAAAATTGTTTATTGATACAAGTTCGGTCATATTGTAGTACTCATCAACCGAGCAACCAAAAGTAACACTATCTCCAACACTTGGTGTATTGGTTTGGTCGTAAACATAACCGGCAGCCCAAGCATTAGCACCCGATGTTTGTATATAATAACCGCTATAACCACCGCTGCTTGATAATATTTGAGCAGTTACTATACCACCTGTTTTTAAAACGCTTTGTCCAAAAAATGGTGAGTTACCATTTGAAGCAGTTGTGTATTGAAGAGAGTATAAGTTAGCACTTGGTGTAATAGTGTAAGGTTGTACTACAAAGCTATCTACATCTATACCGGTAATGCTTATACCACCTGCAGCTGTGTAAGTTGTTGTACTTTTTACACGTAAGCAAAATTGTGCATTGTTAGTAGTAGTAGGCGCCGTAACTGTTTGAAAATAATGGTGCCAAGCTTTACCACTTACGCTTTGGCCGTTAGTTGTTGCATAGTTAACGGTAGATGTAGCTGCGCTTCCGTCAGTAATCTCAACGTTAATGGTGCCTTTTCCGCGTGCGTAATAAGAAATTTGGTAACCTGTACCTGCAGTAACTGCAACAGGCACACTTGCAAAACAACCGGTTGAATAAGAAGCAACTGTGTTTACTAATTTACATGAATAGATACCAGATTGAACGGCTACTGCTGTAGATGTAGTAACTACTTGTGCCACGTTTGATGACGGAATAGTGTTTGCCGGTGCAATTTCCCAATCGGTTGGTACATTAGGGCTTGCGCCACTCCAGTTTTCAAAAGTTTCGTACACAATGTGGGGGCCAAGTGTAGCTGGTGCTGTTTGTGCATGCATAAAAGTAGACATAGCTACAAATGCCGCAACGGTTAGTTTTAGTAATTTTGATTTCATCTTTTTTTGTTTTTTTTATTTGTTTTTTGGTTTATGTTTATTTACGGATTATTTTTTAAAATAAAATCACCTATAAAATAGGTCATGCCTGAAGAATCAGGAACATTAATATTTGTTTGATACCTGAATGCCACATAAAAAGTACCATTATTAGCCGGAGGAACAAAACCTGTAAAAGAAGCCGGAGCGCTTTGCTGCCCGTTTGATGCGTATAAAAAAGTAGGATAATTACCATTAGTACTTGTAGTGGCTATTTTTGGGTAATAAGGGGTTATGTCAGTCCACTGTGTTGGGTCAATGTGGGTGCCATCAAAACTGCCCGATACTAAAACACTTAAACATCTAAAGCTTGTACTTGTTCCGTACTGAAGCGCTGTGGTAAAATCCATATATTTTTTGGCACCACCGCCATGGTCTACAATAGGAGGGCTTATAAGCCATAGGTCATCTTCAATATCATTACCAGCCTTATAGTTTGAAACAGAAGGACCATATTTCCAATCGGCACTACTGTTACCTGCCGGTGGGTTACCGTATTGCCCTCCTTGCCAATATATGGTGCCTTTATAGGCAATAGTGTTCCACCCTGCAGTGTATACAGGTGTTTTGCTGTATAAGGCAGCGCAAGTAAAATCTTGGTTTATAACATCGTACACAATAGGGTTATAAGGTTGGTTAAAATTTATATCGCCATTAGCATCAGAACGCAAGGTTAGTTGCATAATAGTATATAAATTAGCTACTGCAATTACGGAGCCACTATTGTTAGGGATGGTTACCGTTGCAAAATTAGCGTAGCCACTATTATACGTTATCATGGTGTTTCCGGCCGAATCGCTTAAATATTTGTTTACGTTTTTTGGCGCTATAGTTACCGGTGGTGGCTGGTAAATGGCATAGGTGGTTCCTACATTAGATTGTATAAACTCCACATTATTTAATTGTACTAATTGTGCGTCGTAAATAAACTGTTTAAGCCCCGGGTTGCTTGGAGTTACCGAGTAATGATTTAGTTGCGGTAAATTTACTACCAACGGCTGTGGATGTAACCCCGATTTTAAATGCGTTACTTGATCAATGCCTATTATAGAATCAATTTCTAAAGATCCTCCGCTTGATTTAGCCAACGTTGCGCCATTTAAGTTAACAGCTATAGAGTCTCCTACGGTAAGAAAACCGGATGTTCCATATAAAAAATGCAATGATATAGCTCCGTAATAATGAGTTTCAGCAAACTCACCTGAGTTATCGCGCACATAAACCTGCTTGTATAAATTACCCGAAGCCTCATCGCAAGTAACAACAGCAGTTAAAATAGTATTTGATGTAAATTTAATGCTTACACCTTGATACCTATTGCGTAATGAATCAATAGTAGTGTGAGGGCCCATAGCCATTTGTTGCACAGGTGGGGCATTGGGAGTTTTTTTACACGAAAAAAACGAACCAACTATTGCAGCAATAATAAATGTTGAGAAAATAAAATGTATATATTTTGTGTTTTTCATGCTATTTAATCTTTTATAACAACATTATCAATGGCAAAGGTTTGAGTAGAATCTGTAGCAAGATTTCCAACATATTTAAACCCTATGTAAAAAGTACCTGTATAACCTACTAAAGGGTTGCCACCTGCTACGGTAATATTGCTAAGCGTAACCGGACTCACAATTTGAGTTCCTGAATTGGCATCTGTAAAATAAAAGGCAGTTGCAGCACTACCATTTTGAATATTTGGAAAACCCGATGTAATCTCTTTCCAGGTGGCTTGTGTTTGTCCGGTTGTAAGAGGGTGATTATGTCCTCCAATATTTATTCCATTAAAATCGGTAGAAATCCAAACGCTTAATTGTTGAGGATATGGAATTACCGGATATGCGGTAGCTGTTTTAAAGCTTAAATTTTTTGTTGGACTGTTTTGTATAGGCGGACTAATTAACCAAATTACGTTACCCGATACGCCGGCAGTTCCATATTGGTTTGTAGCAGATGGGAACCCAGGAGAACTTGCACCATTCCCTGTCCAATAATTGTAACCGCTGTAATTAATATCGTACCAACCAGGTACAGCAGCAGCAAAACTTGTACCCGAAACACCTGAAACACAATTTACAAAGTTTTCTGTTAAAGTATCAATGCCGCATCTTGGTTGTGTAAGGTTTACATCGATATAAGAACGTGGGGTTAATTGTACAAGGTTATTATAAAAAGAAATAGCACCTATCATAGAACCGCTTTTGGTATTAGGAATGGGTTTATTTACAAAATCAGTTGTGCCTACATATAAAGATAAAGCAATGGTGTTTAAACCGCCACAATCGTAAATGGCGTGTGTTGTGTACACAAGGCCTGCAGAAGATGCGTTTAACGGAATGTATAAACCATTATCTGTATAAGAAAACTGTACATCGTTTATTTGCACTAACTCTCCGTCATACATAGATTGAGGAAGAACAACGCTACCTGTAGGTGTTGAGTAAGTTATATCGCTGGCAGAAGCGTTTAACTGTGCAATACTAACATTAACAGGATTGTGTTGTACACCAACAGCAAGTTTTACTACTTTGTTAGTAGGGCTTGAGCTTACATCAACCGAATCAATTTGCAGAGAGCTTAATGAACCTGACATATCTAACCACGAGCCATTAAGGTTAATGCGTAATGAATCACCTTCGTAAATGCCATGCGCGGTTAATTGTTTTAAAGAAATAGCGCCTGTGTTATCGCGTATGTAAAGTGTTTTGTAATTGTCGGTCATGGTAACAGTTGCAAACAACGAAATATCTTGTGTAAACTTAATATTTGTACCATTAAACAAACTGCGTAGTTCGGCAATGGTTAATGTGCCGCCACTGGCTCTAATATTTACAGGGGGTCTGTCAGGCGTTTTTTTGCAGGCAAAAAACATAGTTATAGCAAGTGGAGCAAACAGCAGAAAAGAAATATATTTTATTTTATTCATTTTAATTTCAGATAGTTTAATTAAATACAAAAGCAACCGATAATTGATACGTTAAACCCATGGTATAAGTATATTTATTAGGGAATTTAGTAATGTTGTTATTATCGTACCTTAATTGTTCTACACCATAATTTTTAAACATGTTGTTGGTTAGGTTGTTTACCATTAAAGTAAAGTTAAGTCCGTATTTGCCATTAAAACGGAATGATTTACCGCCCATAAAATCAATAGTGTAAGCATTAGGTAATTTTTCCTGATTAAGAATTTGATTTACCTGAGGGTCGGTAGATATATATTTAGCCATTGCTGCCTCTGTAAAACGGCTGGGGTTAATAGTAACATAATTATTAGCAAAGTAGTTTAAATAAACACCTGCGTACCAATAGCTTTTTCCGGTATAGCGCACGCCAATTGAACTGGCAACCTCTGGTGTACCCCCAACGTGATAATTTTTTAAATAAACAGTTTGGTCAGCAGCTAAAAGAGTCGCTGTGTTATCTGCCGAAATAGTTTCTGTTGGGCGGTTAGTGTATAAATATTGTCCATAAGCTAACACACCTAAAATAGATACACGTTTAGAAACAATGCCTTCAAGCCCCACCTCAAGCCCTTGATTTAACTGGTTAAGGTTAGTCATAAAAGTATTTACGTTGGTTTTATAATCATCATCAAAATAACTACGTAAATAAGTTTGGTTGTTTACTTGAGTCCAGTAATAAGTAATACGACCTTTTAACCAAGGTAAGCGTATGTTATAAGAAATATCGCCGGTTAGTATTTTTTCGCTTTTAATGCCCGGTATTTCATCGTTGCGAGAACGTGCAGAGATGAACGCGTTGCTTGGTAAAGGTGGTTTGGTTATAGATGCTCCATTAACAGTTATGTAATTATGCCCATCAATTTTATAGGTTAAACCGGCTTTAACACCGTAATTTAAAAAATCAAGTGTTTTACTATCTCCACCTGAAGAACCTGCTGCCGGAGCACCATTTACACCTGCCGTGGTTGGAAATAAACCGTTAACCATGTTGCCCGAACGAAAAAAAGATGTGTTGCTTATGGTTGCACTTACATATACATCAACATTTTTAAACGATTTTTCTGCTTGCCCCCACTCTTCAAAACGGTTAACGTTAATGTTATAATCGTAACCAAACACATCACCTTGTTTAATAATTTTATTAGGGTCTTTAATATTGTTTTGTATGTTATTGGGATTAGGAGAAATTGAGCTTGCAAATTGGTTGTAATCTAACCAATAATCACCACCCAATAAATCATTAACTACTTTATAAAAGCGTGTGTTAGACACCTCGCCATTAGAGCCTATTGTAAGGTGAATGCCGTTTTGTAAATTGGTATTAAAAATAGCGTTATATCCTCCGGTGGTTACATCTTGTCTTCTTTCTTCAAGAATATAAAGAGATTGTTTGCCTGTATAAGAAGTTCCGGGCTGACCATCAACGTTAGTAACCGTGTGAAGATTGTTACGGTTTACATTATACATTCCATTCCAATCTATTTGACCAGTAGCTAAACCTGAAGCAGGGTTTATGCCGCCGGTTTGCCAGGCGTTAGTTAAAGCAGCATACTGCCCTGGGTCAGCATCAGCACTACTTGGTGCATAATAACTTGGCATGTATTTGTAATAATCGGGTGCTGGGTTAGGTACGCCGTAGTAATTTAAATAAGTAAGGCTCGTACGACCCTTAGAACCATAAAGACTTGCTGTAAGCGTTGAGTTATCGTTTATTCTCCATAAATCAGTCATGATAGCTGTTGGAACACTTGTTTTACTGGTTTTTGCACTACGCACTTGTCCGTTTTGAAAACCCCAATATGAGTTGTAGTGGTCGTTACCTGCGTTACCATTAAACAAGGTGTTATTAATGTTGTTTTTGTAATTAGGATTACTCATAAGTGCAAAAGCCTCATCGGTTTCCATGCTTTGACGATCCTGCGTGGTGGGTGACCAAAACCCTACTAATGATAAAGTATTTTTCTCGCTAAATTTTTTATCTGCCCCCGCAAAAAGCCCAAAGCTCTGAAAAGAGGTACCAGGCACATAAGCTTGAGCAGCATATCTGGCGCTACCCGAAATAGCAAAAGCCCAGCCTTTTTGGTTTAAGCCGGTTGAATAAGTTAATGAAAGACGTTCTTTAAAAATACGATTACCTTGCGAGTAAACAACACGTAAGCCTTTTCTAAAAGAAGAGGCAAAAACGTTTAGGTTGGAGTAACCGCCAATGTCTCCAAAAGAAGAACGAGAAGAACCTAAGCCGGTTTTTTGGTCTACCAAACGAATTACATCGTTCATGCCACCAAAAATGCTAAAGTTGGCAATGCCTGTTTCTAAACTATTAAGGCGTACACCGTTCATCATTAGTACTCTGTTGCTTGTGTTATAACCGCGGTAGTTAAAACGTGCTGTCATAAAACGCATAACACTGGTTTGTACAAAAAGATCGCGCGACGCACCCAACAACGAGTTAACTCCTGCGGCCTGCGCACCACCACCACTTACATCGCTACTGGTAGTGCTAAAAACAGGTAACGTGTTGTTGCTATTAGTAAGCGTGTCCATCTCGGAGCCATTAAGCGTTGCGGGAGTAACGGTAGTATCGGTTTTTTGCGAATAGGAAGCGGTAGCTAAAACAAAGCAGAAAATTACAAGTAAAAGTTTATTCATAATAGCTATTAGTATATTTTAATATATCCAGTTTTAAAGTTTATCTCTAAAAGTGGTTGAGAAAATGATTTCTCATAGGATGTTCACTCAAAGGCGCACAAAAATAGATTAATTTTTGTATTTACAAAACGGGCTGTTGTTAAGTAAAAGTTATGCTTTTTAGCAGAAATATTGATTTTGTGTAAAAACAATAAAAAACAAACAATTTTGCTACTTTTTATCCAAATAATAGCGAAAAAACTACTTTTTTGATGAATTTCGAACTTAAAACGTTAAAAAATAAATTAGATTTCGCTTAAAACAACTACCACTTTTTCATCTATAAACGATAAAGTGTTGCTTTTTATGTCGTTTATAAAATCGGGATTAGTTAAACAGAAACGTAAAAAATTTTCATAGCGTTCTTGCGGAACATCGTTTGGAAATAAGCGTGTAAAAATAGTATCGATTTGATTAATTGCCTGCTCGTTTTTTTGCTTGATAGAACGAATGCCTTTTTGTTCCAGCATTTCTAAACTTTTCAAGTTTTTTTGGAGCTCGGCTTCGCTGGTTGCTTCTAAAGTTTTATCAGCTTTGCTTATTTCAGTACGAATGCTGTTGTACAGGTTTTTTAAACCCTCCTTCTCTTTCTCTAAAGAAAACGGTTGTTGACTAAGCGCATAGCTTTTAACCAGTTTATCTTTTTCGGTAAAAAAGTTTTCTGTTACAAGATTTAGTTTCTGCAATTTTTGCTGCAGGTTTTTATCTAAGTAAAAAATAAAATTACGTGGCACTAAAACGGGGTAAGCAATTTTTGCTTCGTCAAACGTTGCCTTGTATTGCAGCCAATAGGCCAACTCGCCCGGACCACCCACATAAACCGCATTAGGTAATATTTTTTGCTGATACATGGGGCGCAGCACTACATTAGGACTGAACTTTTCAGTTTCGGTATCAATTAGTTTTTCTATTTCTTCTTTAGTAAAACTAATGTCTGTATTTAAAACTTTAAAAGCATTGCCCTCTTTTACAATACGCTCGCGAATATTTTTATCGGCATAAAAAATATTTATTTCGCGTGGGGTTACTTGTGCATCGTAACCTTGCTGTTTTAATTTTTCGTTGGCTGCCGTAACACTTTTGTAAGCTGCATTTTCAAAAATATCCTTTTTAATTTCGGTTGTAAATTCTTGCTTTAATGCTTTGCTATCACCATCTAAAACAACTAAACCATACGCACCAAATAATTCATTTACTAAGTAGCGTGTAGCGGCGGTTAAATTATTTCTTGAATAAGCGTTAGCAAGCAACAACTCTAATTTTTGCGCTTGCTCACTCTCTCCTAAGGCTTGTTTTATTTCGGCTAAAAAAGCAGTTAAACCATCTAACGTAAAGGTGCCAACTTTGCCTTTTTGTTCAGTGTTCCAAACAATTTTTTTATTGAAGAGGTTGATGTGGTTTATTTCTTCGAAATCATGGTCTTCGCTGGCCATCCAATAAACAGGTACAAAATGATTGTCCGGATTTTGTTTGTTGAGTGATTCACACAAATTAATAACCGAAATTATTTTGTACACAAAATAAGCCGGGCCCGTTGCCAAACAAAGCTGATGGCCTGTTGTAACGGTATAAGTGGTTTTGTTTTTAAGGCTATCTATATTTTTTTTGCTTGATTCGCTGAGTGTAACATCGTGGTTTTGCGCAAGCAATTCATTAGCCAACAACGTACGGTTTAAATGGTTGTACGCGTTATCAGCTACAAATTTTTTTATGCCTTCGACAGATGGTTGGTAAGTGTAAAAACTATTTAGTTTTCCATTTGGTCCGTCAGTTACATAATCTAAAAAAAGCTTGCTGAAAAAGTTTGTTTTTTCGAAAGGGGCTACTGTTTTTTGCAATTGCATGGTGGCAAAGTTAT
>Ga0210394_10000275_pt1 | contig 119933 bp, 104 predicted proteins | sample IncBWC12MmetaG_FD_160121 | JGI IMG/M metagenome (GOLD analysis project Ga0210394, IMG submission 160121) | Forest soil microbial communities from Barre Woods Harvard Forest LTER site, Petersham, Massachusetts, United States - Inc-BW-C-12-M | ecosystem: Environmental > Terrestrial > Soil >...
CCCCCTTCCCCTGCAACCCCATCCCCAAAATCAACCCAACCCAATCGGCGAGGGCACAACTTTGAAACCGGACATTTCATTTGCTACAAAAACCGGACATTTTAACTTGCTACCGACATGTCACTTTCGTGCCATAGCGAAGGTTTGCTCCAACAGTTTTGGATGCATGCTTGACCGGCATGGATACCAGAACTTCGACGAATCAACGATAGTCGGAAGCCTCATGCACGCAGCAGCGTGACCGCCACGCCCGCCAGCGCTGCTCCCAGCACCAGCCAGACTGAATTGACACGGTAGCGAAGCAGCAGCACAAAGCTGAGCGCGGCGAGCGCGAGTGTGGTCCAGTCCACCACCGCTGCCCGAAACAGTTGCCAGGTAACAACCGCAATCAAAGCCAGCGCTGCGACATTGACCCCATCGAGAACGGCTCCGGCGATAGGCGATCGCCTCAACCTCGGGACCAACGGGCCGCTGACGGCCACAAAGAAAAATGCCGGAAGAAACATTCCCACGGTTGCGATTAAAGCCCCGGGAACTCCTCCCAGCAGATACCCAATGAACGTCGCCGTGGTGGACAAAGGGCCGGGGGTCACCTGACCCATGGCGATTGCGTCCAGCAATTGCCGCTCGCTGATCCATCCCAGGTGCGTGACCAGATTGGAACGGATGAGGGCAACCAGCACATAGCCTCCGCCGAAAAGGACCGCACCGATCTTCAAGAAGACCAGAAAGAGCGCGCCCAAACTGAAGGGCGCAGCAGCGGCAGCCGCCGCCGCGGTCATGCCGGTACTGGTTATGAGTAATGCGGGCGCAGAAGATGTTTGTTTAGATCTTCCTGAGCGAGCCAAATACACTAGTGCGCCTAGCACGCCGCCTGCCGCCAGAACTAGGAGTTGATCCATCCCCAACGCGGTGGCTGCAACGGCTAGCGCAGCGATGATGGCCAGCCATGTGGACTTGACAGCCGTCCTTGCAAGCTTGAGAACAGCTTGCACGATCAGGGCAATCACCACCGGCTTGACTCCGTAGAGCACGCCTGCAACCTGCGGCAAGGCGCCATAACGTACGTACACCCAAGCGAGAACGACGACCATCACCGCCGAAGGAAGAATGAAGCTGCTTCCTGCCACCAGCAAGCCGGGCAGGCCGGCCTGCAAGCGCCCGATATGAATGGCCATTTCGGTGGAGGTCGGCCCGGGAAGCAGATTGGCGGCGCCGAGAAAATCCAGGAATTCTTCGCGAGTGAGCCACCCGCGGCGGGAGACGACTTCGTCCTCCATCATGGCAAGATGCGCTGGTGGCCCGCCAAAGGCAACACAGCCGAGCTTGAGAAAGAGGCGGGCAAGTTCGAGCAGGGAAGTGCGTGGAATCTGATTTACAGAGTCCTTTTCGCTGGTTTGCCGCAATTCCAAATTATCCCTCAGCGGAAACGTGATCTAGGGATTGTATGAGACGGATGCGTGCTTACCAAGGAATTGGAAGGAGGAGTAGTGTGGCCAGTGCCAGTTTAACCCTAAGCGATGGAGCGAGGGCGTCTTCGTGAGCCTGTCCTGAGCGAAGTCGAAGGGTCGTAGCTTACGAGGAAACCCCATTCAAAAGACGGTCACGATCTCCAAACACCTCCGCCGTGAACGCCTCGATCACTGCGCCTTTTTCCCAGGCGTCCTGCGGCAGCCCAGCTTTACGGCAAGTCTGTTCGAGAAAGGTGATGCGATCCCACTCATGTTCAAGCGGCACCTGGGGCAGAAGCAAGCCGCGATGGCCGCCCTGGCTGATGAGCAGTCCGTGTCGCCCAATTTCAACTTCCTCCGGCCTGATCGATGTGAGCGGAGAAAGAATGCTGAGCGAGACTCCCAAATCCGCAGCTTCATGGGAGGTAACCGGCAAGAACCGTGTATCCTCGAAAGCGGCGGCGCGGGCGGTCTCAGCGACCGTGCGGTAGAGCGAAGCCACGGGAAAAACATACCCCACGCAGCCGCGCAATTGACATTGATGGTAAATGGTTGTGAAAGCTCCCCGCATTTCGGCGAGATGCGGCGATGGCGCGGCTAGTGAAATTTCGCACCCTTCGAGTGCGCTGAGGATGGACTGGTGGGCCAGTGTCAATAAGACGCGGCGTTCTTCCGGCGTGAATTCATTCTGCTGAATGCTGGCCGTGCCGGTGTTCGGGCTGGAGCCATCAGGTGACGGGAACATCGTGTTTTCTCCGCCGGCTGAGAACAAAAGCCCGGCGCCGGCGCTTCACCACCCGGCGGTCAATTTTTGACCAGAACGCAATGAAGTAATCTCCTGCCGAAACCAGAGACAGCAGCACCATGAACCAGATGGCGAGGCGCGCGATCCAATGCACGGGAAAAAAATATGGCCCATAAATCGGCCATTCCTGCCAGCGATGATCGAGAATCACCGCCACCACGGAAATGATCTGCACCAGCATCTTGAACTTGCCCAACTCGCTGGCCTCAATGGTGAACCCCTCCGAGGCTGCGATGGAACGCAGTCCGCTCACCAGAAATTCGCGCCCGATGATGACCACGGCGATCCACGCCGGAACCAGGCTGGGATTAAACTGCACCAGCGTCACGAACGCCGCGGCGATGAGAAGCTTGTCGGCCAGCGGATCGAGCAGGATGCCCATGGTTGTGATCTGCCCGCGCTTGCGGGCGAGATAGCCGTCAATACCATCGGTCATGGAGGCCAGCACAAACAATGCCGATGCCAGCAGTTCTTTTTCGCCGTCGATGGAACGAAACTGGCTCGAGGACAGAATCCAAATCAGCAGGGGGACGCTGCAGATTCGGCTAAGCGTGATGGAGTTAGGCAGATTCACGGAGAATGCAGATCATCGCTGAGGAGTCCCAGAAAGCAGCGATGCCAAATTATCCTCCACCACGAACCGGGAAAGCAATGTAGAGAGGTTGGTGGCGGTGTCCTAATTGGATTAGGACACTACCAGGTTGGTGGCGGGGGCTCAATCTCGCTTGGCGGCTTTGTATCCGGCTTTCTTGGCGTCGTCCTCGGTCAAGAATTTGCCGTCTTTGGTTTTGCCGTACCAGCGTCCGCCCTTGTGGTAAATACCAGTGTCGAGGTTCACCCAAACCTTGCCGCTGGCCTTGGCGGCCGCAATATCCGGAGCCGAGGGCATAGCTGAGGAAGCGGTCTTGGAAGCGGGCGCTTGGGTTGTGGTGGGAGCTGTCTGGCTCTTGCTGGACGCCTCCTGGGGCTGATTGGAAGCGAATGCAGCCGACAAGGCGAAAAGTATCCCCAAAGCCGCAGTCAAACTCGCCAGTTTGATCCGCATTTACACACCTCAGTTCTCGCAAAACCCGATCTCTGCAAAAAGCCCACGCCTACGCGTAAATCCCGCGCTGCCGGATCGTATAAGCCACCCGGTCAATAGCCAGCATGTAGGCCGCGATCCGGTTGTTGACCTTGTGCGTTTCGGCGAACCGCACCACATCTTCAAATGCGGTCACCATGATGGTCTCAAGCTGCTCGTTCACTACCGACTCTTTCCAGAAATATCCCTGGCGGTCCTGCACCCACTCGAAATAAGAGGTGGTGACGCCGCCGGCATTGCACAGAATGTCGGGAATAATGAAGACGCCTTTATCCGCCAGAATCTCGTCAGCAGAGGCAGTCGTAGGCCCGTTGGCGCCCTCGGCGAGAATCTTGCACTTTACGCGATCGGCGTTGCGGCTGGTGATCTGGTTTTCGGTGGCCGCGGGAATCAATATTTCGCAATCGGTGACCAGCAGGTCGGGCGCATTCGCCGTCTCAGCTTCCGGAAAGCCCAGAACGGTGCCGTTACGCTGGCGATATTCCCACAGCGCCTCAACATCAAGCCCATTCTTGTTATAGAGGCTGCCGGCAACCTCGATCAGGCCGGTGATCTTATACCCCTCGGCGGCCATCAAGCGCGCGGCGTTGGACCCGACGTTGCCAAAACCCTGCACGATCACGCGGCATGATTCCCGTCTCAGCCCCAGCTTCTTGATAGCCTCATCCACCACGATCATGATGCCGCGTCCGGTGGCTTCGCGGCGTCCGCGCGAGCCGCCAATATTGATGGGCTTGCCGGTCACCACCGCGGTCACCGTTTGCCGCATGTGCATGGAGTAGGTATCCATCATCCACGCCATAATCTGTTCATTGGTATTCACGTCGGGCGCGGGCACATCTTTTTCCGGACCAATGAATTCGATCATCTCCGCCGTGTAGCGCCGGGTCATGCGCTCCAGTTCGCCCATGGACATCTTGTGCGGATCGCAAATCACTCCGCCCTTCGCCCCGCCAAACGGAATGTTCACCACCGCGCACTTCCACGTCATCCACGCCGCCAGCGCGCGCACCTCGTCCAACGTAACGTCCGGGGCATAGCGAATGCCGCCCTTGGAGGGTCCGCGCGCAATCGAGTGCTGCACCCGGAAGCCGGTGAACACTTCAAGCTTCCCGTTGTCCATGGCCACGGGAATGTGCACGATCAGCTCGCGAGTAGGATAGCGCAGCACCTTCCACAATCCCTCATCCAGATTGAGTTTGTGGGCAGCCACATCAAAGCGCGCAATCTGCGCTTCCGTGGGATTAAGTTCCTGCTCAATTGCGACGGTTGCCATGATGATCTCCGAAGGATAACGGTGAGAAGCAGGCCGGTGACCGGGCAAATTCCCCAGCAGGGGCACAAGTCCAAGAGTATAAGCAGGCAGGCAGGGCGAGGCAAGCGGAGGGGGTACATGGCGGGGCTTTCTACTCTGTGACGGATGAACACCCCGCCCAAGCGAAGCTTGGACGGGGAACCCTCGAGAGTTGATCAAGATGGATGGGCCGGGCCACCCGTCCAGCAGCGCTCACGTCGTACAACACAATCTCAGGTTTGATGGCCGGTCTCCGGGCCGGCCTCTGGGCCTGGCCCGGAAGACTCGAACCCTGGTTTACGGCGTCAGCTCGAAGACAACGCCGCAGCCGAATGGCGAATTACAGCTAGTGTCGCCGCCGTAATCGGTCATGCCGTAGATGTTCCCGGCTGAATCAAAAAGGAGATTGCTCTGGGGTGTACGCCCGTCAGCGGCCCCGGTAAAGGCATGAAGGACGCTCTCGGTCCACGGGCCTTGGCCAGCGGGCGTCAGTTTAAAGACGACGCCGCATCCGCCGTTGTGGCAAGTAGGGCCGCGAAAGTCGCCTCCGTTTGTGGTTACGCCGTAGAGATTCCCGGATGAGTCGAAAATCACTGGAGTGAGGGGGGACGCCCCGTCGCTACCCCCAGTAAAGGTGTAGAGGACAGTTTCCTCCCAGGTCCCTTGCGTCAGCTCAAACACCACGCCGCATCCCGGGGGAATTCCGGATCCTCCGAGACAGTTGCTTCCGGTTGTATCTCCCCCGTCGATGGTAGTGCCATAAACATTGCCGGCAGAGTCAAGGATCACTGCCGATAAGGGAATGGCGCCGTCCGTGCCATCGGTGAAGGCATGAAGTACAGTTTCAGTCCAGGGGCCGCTGGAACTAGGCGCCAGTTGGAAGACAACACCGCAGCCGGGGGTCCCGAAGCAACTGACGGAGGTGTCACCGCCATAGTACGTTACACCGTAGAGATTTCCCTGAGAATCAAAGGTTACGCCGTCACCATAGGGGAACGCACCGTCTGCGCCTCCACTAAAGGTGTAAAGCACTGATTCGGTCCACGGGCCCTCGGCAGCGGGAGTAAGCTTGAAGACGACGCCGCATCCGTAGGGAGGGGGGCCGCAGCTACTGTCGGCGCCGCCGATGTTGGTCATGCCATAGAGATTGCCGTTCGAGTCAAGGAAAGGGTTACCCCACGGTTCGCTCCCGTCCGCACCCCCGGTGAAGGCGTAGAGCACTGTCTCGGCCCAGGGCCCGTGGGCGGTGGGAGTGAGCTTGAAGACCACGCCGCATCCGGCCGCGAAAATACTGACAGCTTGACAATTCTGGGGTCTCTGGTTTCCGCCAAAGAGCGTGGTGCCATAGAGATTGCCAGCGGAGTCGAGAATCACGCCGCCGGTGGGCACTCCTCCGTCCTTGCCCCCGGTAAAGACATGGAGCACCTTCTCCTTCCAAGGCCCGTGTTTCGTAGGAGACAACTCAAACACCACGCCGCATCCGGGGAAACCCGTATAAACTTCACATTCGGTCGAGTTGCTGCCGCCGCCAAAGGTCGTGCCATAGAAATTGCCTGCGGAGTCAGCGACCAGATGATTTCCTCCATCCACTCCGTCGCCTCCGGTAAAAGTGTGGAGAACTGTCTCCGAGTCCTGCGCCAGCCCAGATACGGCCAGCATCAGCGCGGCCACTGCAGCCACGACTACGTTTCGTTTGGTTCTGCCATGGTGTGTCATATGTTTCCCTCCTTCACTGGAATTTCCGTCCTAGTTCAAAGCCTGTCATCTGCTAAAGCGAAATTTCCTGAGGAATTGGCCCAAGAAAGACGGAAATCTCCTGATGCCCCGCAGCCAGCCTGCGGGGAAGCCCAGTGCTTGCCCCACGAAATACCCGCCTTTTCAATCAGTTGACTTTGGCAGCGGATGCGGCTACCTTGTTGTCCAGATCGTGCGGACTCCGCTCTGGGGGCTAGCTGCCGCAACTTTCGCCTAAAACCGTCAGCAAATTGCTGGCAAACTGGCGCGCTGGCGATGACGAGGCCTTGCACGCGGTACTTCCGCTTGTTTATGACGAGCTCCGGCGGGTGGCGCATCATTACCTGCGCAATGAACGCCCCGGCCATACCCTGCAAAGCACCGCCCTGGTGCACGAGGCTTATCTGCGCCTGGAGAAACAAGGCGCGGCTGAGTTCAAGAATCGCGAGCATTTTCTGGCCATCTGCGCCCAACTAATGCGGCAGATTTTGGTTGAGTACGCTCGCAGCCGCCGCGCCGCTAAACGAGATGGTGGATTTCGTTTGACATTGGATGACGCGCTCGCGTTCAAGGCCCGCAGCGTGGAGATGGTCGCTCTCGACGACGCCCTCAACGAACTGGCAAAACTGGATCAGCAGCAGAGCCGCATCGTCGAGCTGAGATTTTTCGCCGGCCTTTCCATCGAAGAAACTTCCCGTGCGCTGAATCTCTCGCCAACCACGGTGAAGAGACACTGGGCCACGGCCAGGCTTTGGCTGCATCACCAGATGAAGGCAACCGACGCATGACGCCGGAACGCTGGCGACAGATTCGTGATGTGCTGGAGAGAGCGCTGGAGCTGGCGCCCGGCGAGCGCTCTGCCTATCTGAATCAGGCCTGTTCTTCCGATCCATCCTTGCGACAAGAAGTCGAGACCCTGCTGGCCTCCAGCCCTGACGTGCGCTCCAGCTTTTTGCAATCGGTGCCGCTGCGAGCGCCACTCACCTCGGGGAGCAAGTTGGGCGAATATGAGGTCAAGTCGCTGCTCGGTTCGGGCGGCATGGGCGAGGTCTATCGCGCCCGCGATGCGCGGCTCGGGCGCGATGTGGCGATCAAGGTTTTGCCGTCTTTGCTCTCCGCTGATTCCGAGCGGCTGCGGCGCTTCGAGCAGGAGGCGCAAGCCGCCGCGGCGCTGAGCCATCCCAACATTCTTGCCGTGTTTCAGATGGGCACCTACGAGGGTACCCCGTATCTGGTTTCGGAGTTACTGGAGGGAGAAACGCTGCGCGAGCAGCTCAAACGGGGCCGGCTGTCGGTTCGCAAGGTGATCGACTACGGAGTGCAAGTCGCGCGCGGGCTAGCCGCAGCCCATGAGAAAGGCATTGTCCATCGCGATTTGAAGCCGGAGAACTTGTTCGTCACCAAAGACGGGCGAGTGAAGATACTGGACTTCGGACTGGCGAAGCTCACTCAGCGCCACTCCAGTTCCGATCCCGGTGCACCGACGTTTGGGGTGGACACGGAAGTGGGCGCGATCATGGGGACGGTGGGCTACATGGCGCCGGAGCAGGTGCGTGGAGAAGCTGCCGACCATCGGGCAGACATTTTTGCGTTCGGCGCGATTCTGTACGAGATACTGGCAGGAAAGCGAGCGTTTCAGAAGCCGACGTCGCCCGAGACGATGACGGCAATCCTCAACGAAGACCCGCCGGGGATTTCGCAGGTTGCGGCGAACATTCCGCCCGCATTGCAACGGGTGTTGCATCGCTGCCTGGAGAAGAACCCGGAGCAGCGCTTCCAGTCGGCCTCGGACCTAGCGTTTGCTCTGGAGGCGTTATCGGACACATCGAGCAGCGCTGCGGCACCTTCAAATAGAGAGCCTTGGAGGATATCCAAGCTCTGGGTGGTTGCCGCCGCGCTGGCGGCACTGATTGTTGTAGTAATGGTGATTCGTTTCCCTACGCCGCCACGTCCGGAACCAAAGCATGAACTGGTGGAGAGGCAACTCACAGCTAACCCTCCAGAGAACAGCGTAAGCGCGCAGGCCATCTCCCGTGATGGCAAATACCTTGCCTATACTGATTTCCTTTCCAAGAATCTCTATCTGCTGGCGATCGATAGCGGTGAAATTCGCCAGTTGCCACTACCCGCTCAATACCATCCGGCCGACTGGTTTCCAGACGGGGACCATCTGCTGCTGCTGAGCGCCTGGAACGATGGCGATCTATGGAAATTTTCAACCTGGGACTCCAGCCTGCGAAAGCTTTGGGGCGGTAATGTGTCCGCACAGGCGATATCGCCCGACGGGTCGCATATTGCTTTCGTCAATAATTTCCGCGAGTTATGGCTGATTGGAGCCGATGGCGAGGAACCGCGCAAGATTCTCACAAGCGATTTTCCAGAGCTTCGTGCGATTGCATGGTCGCCGACCGGGCAGCGTCTCGCCTATCTCCGGAAGGGGAGCGGGAGCGGTCAGGCGACCATCGAGACCTGCGATCTTGCTGGTGGCGCCCTCACGGTGGTGTTGTCTGACAGGTATCTGTCGGGACCGGTGGAAGTTTTCGGCCTTGCCTGGCTGCTCGATGGACGCATTATCTTCTCCCTTTATGATTCGAATTATGAGTCGAACCTTTGGGCAGTGTTTGCAGACCCAGCCACCGGAAAGCAAGGCGGTGATAAGACACGCCTGGCGGGCTGGAAGAATTTCGAAGCGTGGGCCCCCCAGGCAAGTGCCGACGGGAAACGCTTAATTGCCTCCAGGCAGCGCACCGAAAGTGGGATCTACGTCGGCGATCTTGCATTGGGAAACAGAGCTTTCACTGCGCAACGCTTCACGCCAGACGATTGGTACAACGTCATCGGCGATTGGACCACAGACAGCAAAGCTATTCTCTTCGAGTCGAAACGAAACGGCAGGTGGGCGATCTTCAAGCAAAACATCGATGGCAAAACACCGGAAATCCAGATCGCTGGGTCGGAGAGCTACTTCGATCCCAGGCTGAGCGCCGAGGGAACGCTTCTATACACGGCAACAGCATCCCCGAATATTTGGGAGCGCGAGGACCCCACCATTCGTTTGATGAGCACGCCCGCACAAGGTGGCGCACGATCTACACTCATGATGGGAAGGTATACCTATGCGTGCGGCTCCTCGCCCTCGTCCTCCTGCGTGGTCGCAGAGCTCAAGGACAGACAGTTGATCTTTTCCCATCTTGATCCGGCAAAGGGCAAAGGCGAGGAGATAGTTCGCGTTGATCGATACCAAGGTCTCGGTAGTGGCGGTTTAGACTCTCGCTGGGGTTTGTCGCCGGATGGGTCCAAGGTTGCAATAGTGGATTGTGTTGAAATAGAGCCTACGATTCGGATTCTGAGTCTGGCAGACCGGAAGATTACGACGCTGCCGCTTCGAGACCGGAAATGGTCGTGTTTATCGTGGATAAGCTGGACGGCAGATGGGAAAAACCTGTTTGCGGTCGCAGCCGTCGGCTCCAGCTTGTGGGCGATCCTTTCGATCGATGCGAATGGCAATCCGAGAGCCTTGTACGAAGTCCCCCTGGGAGCGGCATGGATCACCCACATCGCCCCATCCCCGAACGGCCGATCTCTCGCCTTCACCAAGAGAATCTACGTAAACGACGTGATGCTGCTGGAAAACTTCTGAGCTTGGTGCCCCAGGTTCGCGCCCGGGTTTTGGGCGCTAACCTGGGCGTAACCCGCGACTTTTCCGTTGACTACATCGTTGCAATAAGCTAACATATCGAAAAATACAATATCTTATAGACATATCTAAGATCTTTGACAATCTGATATCGGGCGATACTGAGGGATGCCGTCTCACCGAATAAACGCGGGGCTACCCGGGCCCAAAGCGAGAGCCTTGACACTCAATTTTCGACCCTAACTCCCGTGTTGTCTAGATTTTGCTTGCAAGTCCTGTAAATTCAAGATTTTAGGCTATTTCATGCACTCTCATTTCGCGCTAATCATTTGTTTTCAAGATTTTGCAGAAGCGAGGGGGGAGGGGGGTACCCGTAATAGAAGAGTAAACTCGAAAGCTACGTCACCTGCTTGCTTTTCACCTTCGCCACCACCGTTCCCTTCGCCAGCTTCGCCGAAATCTCATCTCCGGCCTTCACTTTCGCAGCATCTTTCACCAGCTTTCCCGACGCGTCAAACACCAGGGCGTAACCTCGATCGAGAATGGCCAGCGGCGAGAGTGCCTGCAGAGCGGTGTCCAGTCTCTCGATACGAACTCTGCGCTCTAATAGAAGATTTCGGGCCGCGGCCACCATCGCGCCCACGCGGGTTCCCAAATCCTTCCTCATGCCGGAGAGCACGCGCCGCACGTCATAGTGGCGAACCGCGGCCGCCGCCAGCTCCAGACGGCGGCGATGCTGCTCCAGGATCTGGCGCTCGGTCCGCTCCGCGCGGTAAACCAGATCGTCCAGCTTTTGCTGGCGCTGGTTGATGCCATCCCTCGTGCGGGCGAAGGCGCCGTGTTGCGCCAGTTGAGTGAGTGCCTGGCGACCCATCAGCAGCCGGTAGCGTATGCCGCGAATCAGCCGCTGCCGGAGGCCGTCGGCCTGATATTCCACTTCCTGCCGCGACCGTATGACCAGTTCAGCCGCTGCGGAGGGCGTGGGCGCGCGCAGGTCGGCGACGAAATCAATTATGGTGAAGTCGGTCTCATGGCCAATCGCGGAGATCACCGGAATCTCGGAGGCGGCAATGGCCCGCGCCAGCCCTTCATGATTGAACGCAGCCAGGTCTTCGGCCGAGCCTCCCCCCCGAGCTACGATGATCACGTCCACGCTGCCGGCCTTGTTGAAATAGCGCACGCCCGCGCTGACTTCGAGCGGCGCGGCGTCTCCTTGGACCTGGGCGGGAAAGATCATAATGCTCGCGGTGTGATGCCGCCGCTGCAAGATGTTCAAGATATCGCGCAAAGCGGCGGCTTGGGGAGAAGTCACAATCCCGATTCTCGCGGGCAAGGCCGGAATCGGCTTCTTCCGGGCGGCATCGAACAGTCCTTCAGCCTCGAGCTTGGCTTTGAGTTGCTCGAAAGCGACTTGAAGAGCGCCCGCGCCTTTGGGCTCCAGGTACTCGGCTGAGATTTGCAGCTCGCCGCGGTCTTCATAAATTGTGACTCGCCCGCGCGCCACGATGTGCATGCCGTTCTCCGGCCGAAAGCGCAGAAGCTTGGCTGACGAGCGGAACATGACCACCCGTATTTGCGCCGTCTCGTCTTTGAGCGTGAAGTACAAATGCCCGGAATCGTGCCCCCGAAAATTGGAAATCTCGCCTTCCACCCACGTGTCCGTGTATTCCCGCTCGAGCTGGGTGCGCACCGCGGCCACCAGATCGCGCACCGTCCAGGTGCGGCGCTCAGGCGGGGTGAAGCCAAGTCCAAGCTGATCGGCGGAGGACATGGAAGGAAGTTTACCGCAGGGGCCCTAACAAAAGCCCTCCTAACGAAAGACTCTCTAACAAGCCCTCCGGCGCCGGCGCCAATTGGTCGCCGACGTTAGTGCATTGACTTGCTGCCGGGTGACCCATAACATAGTCGAATCAGGGGTGGACCCTCCTTAAGTGACCGGCCAGACCATCTCGCACGGCGACCCGGAAATGATGTTCACTCCGCATCCCAATCTGAGCGATGAAGTGAATCGCAACATTATCGAGTCGGAAATCGAGGGTGGCGTGTTCCTCGACCGGTTGGAACCGCACTGCGTGCTGCTGATCCAGACCCAACACCGTTGCTACACGGCGGTGATGTTGGGAGGGAGCCAGGCGTTAATTTCGGGTCATCCGGAATACTGCCCTGAACCGACTCTGGTAGCCATCGCAGGATCAACCTGGGGCGGTTCCATGCTGAAGCGGCGTTTTGTCGGTCGTGGCATGCACCTGGAGTTTTGTCACCCGGAATATTCCACGCCCATCGTCACCTCTCGCGTGCAGGAAATCCGGGAGTGCGCGGAACGCGCACCCAGCTTGGATGGCGCAGAGCAGTTCTGTTAGGCGCTCATCTGTAGTGGGAGCCTCCAGAGTACTACCGCCGGAACCGGCTAATGAAGTACACGAGCGCGGACAAAACCGCACTGAGCAAAATTGAAGTTGCGAGCGGGAAATATACCGTCGTTTGCTTTCCGCGATATACGATGTCGCCGGGAAGACGTCCGATGGGGATGTGCGTGCGGCTCAACAGGATGAGTGCCATCCCGATCACGGTGACGACGACGCCCATCGCGACCAGCGCTTTGCCCAAATCTGCCACGACCAAAGTTTAAACCACGCTAAGAAGTTCTTGCGGTTGTGTTTTAATCATTGCCGTGAAACTCAAAGTAGCGTGGATTGGAAAGACGAAGCAGGCGGGCGTTCAGGCCCTGACCGATGAATACGTAAAGCGGCTGATACAATACGCCGAAACCGAAGTCCTGGCGCTTAAAGATGAGGCAGCATTGCTGGCTTGCCGCAAAGCCTCGCGTCCGCAAGCGAAACACACTCTCATCCTGCTGGACAGCCGGGGGAAGCAGCTTTCCTCCGAAGAACTGGCCAAGTTTCTGGGCGACCACAGGGATCGAAATCCGCTGCCGCTGTTGTTCGCGGTAGGACCGGCCGATGGATTCAGCGACGAAGCTCGTCAAAGCGCCGACTGGCTGCTCTCGCTCGGCAAAATGACGCTGGCGCATGAATTGGCCCGCGTGGTGCTGCTGGAGCAGCTTTATCGTGCATTCACCATTTTAAAGGGACATCCATACCACGCCGGACATTAGTGCCTGTTCAGGGAATCCCGCCTGCACCTTCGTGATGTTTGCCCGTGCCGGATTGACGGTTAGAGTCAGCTGAACCTCTAAAGTAAGGTGGTCATGAAGAATCTTTTCCAAGTGCTCTGCATAAAAGAACAGGAATTGCTGAAAGTCGAGAAGGAAGTGGAAGCCCTGCGTATCACCGTGAAGTTGTTGGGAGATGCAACTCCCGCAGAAGGCGAACAGGCGGACCTGCGCCGCGTGATCGAAATGCCGTAGGCATAATTTGACCACGAAGGACACAAAGGAAACCCGCAAGATTCGTACCTTTGTGTGAGTCGTCCTTAGTGGGTGAAAGATTTTTGGCTCTACCGCCCGCGCACCTAGCCCGCCTAAACAGGTACAATCACCAGATCACTTGATATGACGGATGTGCGCCGTGGTCTGATCATCGTCAACACCGGTCCGGGCAAGGGTAAGACCACCGCCGCCATGGGTATCGCACTGCGCGCCGTGGGTCAGGGCATGCGCGTGCTCATGCTGCAATTTCTCAAAGGCTCGTGGCACTACGGCGAACTGGATGCGGCGAAGGCATTCGGTGATAAGTTCATCATGAAGCAAATGGGGCGCGGTTTCGTGAAAGTCGGAAACGAAAAGCCCGATCCCGAAGATGTGCGCATGGTGGAGGTGGCCTGGGCCGAGGCCGAGCAAGCGATTCACTCCGGCCAGTGGGATCTTGTCATTCTAGATGAGATCAATTACGCGATAAGCTATGGCATGCTCGACCCGGCGAAGGTCGCTGAAAGCCTGAAGAAGAAGCCTGAGATGGTGCATGTTATCCTGACGGGACGTAACGCCCATCCAACACTGATCGAGTTGGCCGATACGGTCACGGAAATGCGTCAGGTGAAGCATGCTTATGAGAAAGGTGTGCTGGCACAGCGCGGAATTGAATACTGATTGAGCAATTGAGCAATTTGTAATTTTGTAGTTTTCAACCCGTGCGATTCGGTCTTTACGGGTTTCAATTACCCAATTACAAAATTACCCAATTACAAATTTCCATGACCTGGTTTAAGCGACAATCCGGCGAGCTGGATACCTCGGGAGAAAAAAAAGTTCGTACCGAGGGATTATGGGTCAAGTGTGATGGTTGTCGGCAGATCATCTGGAAGAAAGATCTGGAAGATAATCTCAACGTCTGTCCCCGGTGCGACAAACACTTCCGCATTGATGCCCGCACCCGTTTGTCGCAGCTTCTCGACGACGACCAATACGAGGTTTTCGACGCCAATCTGGCCTCGACCGACCCGCTGAAATTCGTGGACTTGAAGTCTTACTCGTCGCGTCTCAAACATGCGCAGGCCGAGACTGGCCTCAAGGATGCTGTAATCAATGTGCGCGGTACGCTGAATGGCCGCCCAGTCATCGTCAGCGCCATGGAGTACGCGTTCATCGGCGGCAGCATGGGAGCCGTGGTCGGCGAGGCAATCACCCGGGCCGTCGAACAATCGGCTGAAAGCAAGCGTCCGCTGATCATTGTTTCGGCCTCGGGAGGGGCGCGCATGATGGAAGGCGTCATCAGCCTTATGCAACTGGCGAAGATTGCAGCTGCGCTGGCGCGTCTGGACGAAAGCCGGGTACCCTACGTCTCGCTGCTGACCGATCCCACGACCGGCGGCGTCACCGCGTCGTTCGCCATGTTGGGAGATTTGAATATTGCCGAACCCGGAGCGCTTATCGGTTTCGCCGGCCCGCGCGTGATCGAGCAGACCATCCGCCAGAAACTGCCGGTCGGCTTTCAGCGAAGCGAGTTTCTGCTCGAACATGGAATGCTGGATGCGGTGGTGCCGCGCAAAGACCTCAAGCCCTATATCGCTCGCGCCTTGGATTTTATGAGCCCGACTGCATAGGCTCTCCGAGGTTAGCTTCCGCAAAGGCGTTTTGCCCGCGAGTCCTCTCCGACCCACGAATTCCCCCGTTTGCCTGTTCCCTTGCCGCTTTGACTGCCGTACTCTGGAATCAGGCTCCCGCGAGACTGATAATCTGATAGCTGAAATCGGAGGCTTTTTGGCCAACGACGTACGACCAACGACGAACGACTAGCGACCGACGAATCTATGTCTTACCAGACCGCCATCGCGCGCATGTACGCGCTGGGCCACGAACTGGCGCAGACGCCGTCGCACAAATTCGACTTGGCGCACATGCGCGCGCTGCTCGATGCGATGAACAATCCCGAGCGCCGGTTTCCGAGCGTGCTGATCGCGGGAACCAATGGCAAGGGATCCACCGCGGCCACGCTGGCTTCCATTCTGCGGGCTTCGGGCCTTCGCACGGGGTTGTACACGTCGCCGCACCTGGTGCGCATCAACGAGCGCATCCGAATCAACGGCGAGACTGTCAGCGACGACGACTTCGCCTTGCTGCACGACTTGGTCGATCGCACCGCCGAGCGCCTGGTCGAAGAGGGTGAGTTGCCCTGGCATCCCAGTTTCTTTGAAATGCTGACGGCGATCGCCTTCGAGCACTTCGCGCAAAAGAAAGTTGAAATCGCGGTGCTCGAAGTAGGCATGGGTGGGCGGTTGGATGCGACCAACGTGGTTGAGCCGCGCGTAAGCGTGATTACCGACATTTCTCTTGATCACCAGAAGTATCTGGGTGACACGGTCGCTGAGATCGCCCGCGAGAAGGCCGGCATCATCCGGCGCGGCGGTGTCGTCATTACCCTCCCGCAGCAGCCGCAGGCGAACGATGTGATCGGTCGCAGCATCATGGATTTGGAAGCGCGGGGAGTCAGCGCTGTGCCCTATGTTCCGCCAGTTTCGCCGGCTAGCACCGACTATCTAGCGTCGAGCGGGGAGGGTATTCCTGTTCTGCGCTATCCCTTGCAAGTAATGGGCGAGCAAATCCTGGTTGAAACCCCACTGGTTGGCCGCCATCAGTTGCGCAACGTCGCACTCGCGATAGCCGCTGCCGAAGAACTCGGCAGAAAAGGTTTCCGCATTACGTCCGAGAGCATTGAACGGGGCATCGGCGAAACCCGCTGGCCGGGACGCTTTCAAGTTCTTCCTGCTACGGCGCGCTCGCCGGAGTATGTTCTTGACGTGGCGCACAATCCGGCGGGAGCCTGGGCCTTGCGGTCGGCGCTGTCGTCCTGCTATGAAGAGCGTCCGCTCACATTTGTGTTCGGAGCCATGCGGGACAAGGCTATTGCGGAGATGGCTGAGATTCTTTTTCCGCTGGCCGAGCATGTGATCTTGACTCGTGCCGACAACCCGCGTTCTGCGGCTCCGGAAGAGATTCGCCAGGCTGCGGCTCGTGTCTCGGTGAGTATAGAAGAAGCGGAAAACGTTGCCGCTGCGCTGACCGTGGCACGGACGGGGCCGAAAGGCGTGTTAGTCATCACCGGTTCGATTTACATTGTGGGAGAGGCCATGCAGTCGTTGGGCGTCAAGGTCTAAGCTGTTTCCGCATCCAATAGAGGAGTTAGACTTACAAATTGCCACTTCTGAATGCATCGTCGCCAGAAGTCGAGGACCGCGGCCGGGAACGCCTTGCTGCCGAGGGCACCCCCAAGCCCGCTGTAGTCCGAGAGTACGGCTGGGGCAGCCGGTTGCGGTCGTACTTCGTTCTTGCTCCGCTGATCTGGCTGTACACCGTCGTTCTCGGGATCATCTCGATTCCGGTTTCGCTCTTCGGAGAGAAAGAACGCATCCTGCACAATTTTGCGCGCTTCTGGTCGAAGCTGATTATGCGAACGATTCTTTCTCCGGTGAAAGTCACCGGACTCGACCAGATTGACACCTCCAAGCCGCATGTTTACGCAGTAACTCACGCTTCGGCCCTTGACATTCCCGTGTTGTATGTCTATTTGCCGTTTCCGTTCCGCATCCTGTTCAAAAAAGAGCTGCTCTCTTATCCCATAATCGGATGGCACCTGAAGCGTTCCGGCCAGGTGTGCATTGATCAGCAGAAAACGAGCCGGTCGGTCGCTGCCATCCGCTCGGCGGTGAAAAGCCTGCAGCGCGGAATACCACTGGTCATCTTCCCCGAAGGTGGCCGCACTCCGGACGGCGAAATCAAGCCATTTATGCCCGGCGCGTTCTATCTGGCGATCAAGGCCGGGGTGGACGTCGTCCCGGTCGCGCTCCTCGGCACCTTTGATTTGTTGCCCATGAACACCTATCACATCAGGTCCCGTCCCCTGGAGATGCGAGTCGGGCCACCGATTTCTACCGCCGGATGCGGTTTGCGGGACATGGAAGCCTTGTCGGGCAAGGTGCAAAAAGCCGTCGAGGAGCTTTACTACCGGAAGTAAGCCTCGGAGTCCGCAACTCGATAGGTACGTTAATGTACGTACCTAATATGTTCCACCGGAACCTCTTTTTGTGCGCGGGCAGACACGTCCAACTACCCACCGGCAATCGCGCCGATGACAATAAAGGGCTCCTTGCCCGACGCTACCGCGTCGGGCAGCGGGGCATCGGGTGGCTCGTGGGACAGGTCTTCTTCGCAGGCGAAGAAACGCAAGAACGGCCGGCGCTGTTGCGTGACGTGGTCGCGGATGGTCCCGCGCAGCATGGGATAGCGGGCCTCGAGCGCATCGAGTACCGAGCGCTGCGTGACCGGCCCCGCGACCTCGACTTCCACGTCGCTGCGAAGCTGCGCCAGCGTTCGCAGATGGTACGGAAGCGCGACCCGAATCATATTAGTGTGACCATGTTAGCGTGAGGATGACGGTATTATCACGCCAGCGTCTGCACCTCGACCGACAGAACACCCGGAAGATCGCGGACAATCGGAGCCCAGCTATCTCCGGCATCGGCCGACGCGTACACCTGCCCGCCAGTCGTGCCGAAATAGATCCCGCACTTGTCGAGCGAGTCCACCGCCATTGCGTCGCGCAAAACATCCACGTAGCAATTGCTCTGCGGTAAGCCTTTGGTCAGGGCTTCCCACTCGTTCCCGCCGGTGCGGCTGCGGTACACGCGCAGCTTGCCTTCATGGACGTAGTGTTCGCCATCGCTTTTGATCGGCACGACGTAGATCGTCTCCGGCTCGTGCGCGTGCACGTCAATCACGAAACCAAAATCGGTTGGCAGATTTCCGCTGATCTCGCGCCAGTTGTCGCCAGCGTCGTCCGAGCGCATCACGTCCCAGTGCTTCTGCATAAAGAGTATTCCCGGGCGAGACGGATTCATCGCGATGTGGTGAACACAGTGGCCGATCTCGGCATTTGGGTCGGGAATGTATTGCGAGCGCAGTCCGCGGTTGATCGGCTTCCAGGTCTTGCCGCCGTCGTCGGTGCGGAAGGCGCCGGCAGCCGAGATGGCGATCCATATCCGTTGCGGATTGCTGGGATCGAGAATGATGGTGTGCAAACACATGCCGCCTGCACCTGGCTGCCACTTCGGGCCGGTGCCATGACCGCGCAGCCCGGGCAGTTCCTTCCAGTTCTTGCCGCCGTCGGTCGAGCGGAAGATGGCGGCGTCTTCCACGCCGGCGTAAACCGTGTCAGGATCGGTGAGCGACGGCTCCAGATGCCATACCCGCTTGAACTCCCAGGGATGCTGCGTGCCGTCGTACCACTGGTGCGTGGTGAGCGGCTTCGCGGCCGAGTCGTAAACGAATTTGTTGCTCACGGCTTTCGGCGGACCCGGCGCGGGGGTTTCCCCGGGGGGTGTTCCCGGCTGATGCCAGATCCTGCCCCCGTCATCGGAGCGCTGAATGATCTGCCCGAACCAGCCGCTGGTTTGCGAAGCGTAGACGCGATTGGGGTCAGCGGGCGACCCCTTGAGGTGATACATCTCCCAGCCCGCAAAATGCGGGCCGCTCACGTCCCATTTATCGCGCTTGCCGTCCGCTGTCAGGATGAAAGCGCCCTTGCGTGTCCCCACCAGAACCCGTACTTTGCTCACTGCTGCCTCCTTTTAATCCTATGCGGCTTTGCCGCAGTTAATCATCCAGGCATGCCGAATCGATGAGTCAGCATACCAAATCTTTTCATTGCGACATTAACGGCGCCGGCGTTCCATCCGACCACACGCCGGTGCCAACGATGAACCCGCTGATCGGTACCGCGTCTTCTTTGAACGTCAGCACCGGGGAGCCCGGCAGATCGGCGCCCAAGGCCGCGCCATCCACAACCGTCGCGAAAAACATAAGATGGGCCAGGTCGTGCCCGTCATCATCGGTCAGGTACGCATTCTTAGACATCATGTAACACATCGCGCCAGGCTCCAAAGCGGGTAGTTGTTTTTCTGCGACTGCAGCCTGGATGCTCTCTTTGACCTCAGCTTTGGACTTCCCCGTCAACACCAAGTTCGTTCTCAGGTAAGTGATCGGCAGGACGGTTCGCGCGGCCGGCGGATTGAAGCAAATCGGACTGCGATTCTTGGGGTTCCAATACTCAGGATTGTCGAACGTGTTCATCCACCCTCGTTCCACAATGCAGACGAAGCCGTTCTTGCCTTCGACGGCGGTTTCGTAGCCATGGGGCCCAAGGACCGCAACCTTGGCATCACGGGATATCGACTCCGGGGCGGCGCTACGCGCCAGCGCTATCTCGGCGTTGCGATCGGCGATCAGGTACTGATCAAGCGGTGCCATGCTCGGATACGGAGGCTTCGCGCCCTGTGCCTGCCCTTGCGGCGTCGCGCCCAGACCGACAACCAGCACGAAGACTACCAACACGATTGTCTTAGCCATCTTTCCGCTCATTGATGTTCTCCTGTGGTGGCAGTTCCGAAACTAAACAGTGTCATATTTAACTTGTGAAATGCAAGTAAAAATATGTAACATCCCTTATGGTGAAGCAGCGCACAGCCAGGCGCTCGGGGTGTCCGCTGAATGCTTCGGTGGAGATGCTGGGCGACCGCTGGTCCCTGTTGATCATCCGCGACATGATGCTGCGGGGAGCGCGGACTTACAAAGAATTTCTGGAAGGGTATGAAGGCATCGCCACCAACATACTGGCGGACCGCCTGCGGAAGCTTACCGCTTATGGGATCATCACCCCGGAACGGGACCCCGCTGACGGACGCAAGCTGATTTACCTGCTGACTGCAAGAGGAATCGATTTGGCGCCGGTGCTCACGGAAATGGTGCTCTGGGCAGCCGCGCACGAAGAGACCGAGAATCAAGCGCTCGTCCGGCTGATGCGAAAGGACAAGGAGAAATTTATGGCGGGAGTGCGGCGAAGGTGGGCGGAAAGAGCAGACCCTTAGCCGCGCGGAGGAAAAGTTCAACCACAATCATCCTGCGGTTGCCGGCGACAATGATTTCTGCTCTAGCGCACGATCTCGTCGATCTTCGGAGGGCTCACGGATATTCGCTTTGTGTTCGCCGCACCGTATAGTGCGGCCATGTTTCGCGGTGCGTTTCAATAACTTCCGGAACGCCGTCCCTACAGCGGTATATTCCCGTGCTTCTTCGCCGGATTCTTGTCCCGTTTCGTGTCCAGCATCTCCAGCGCCTGGATCAGCTTCTTCCGCGTCTCCCGCGGCTGAATCACCGCATCCACAAAGCCGCGCTCCGCCGCCACATACGGATTCGCAAACCTCTCCCGAAACTCTTCAATCTTCCCTTGGCGAACCGCTTCGCGATTTTCGGCGCCGTCCAGTTCGCGCTTGTAAACAATGTCCACCGCGCCTTCCGGCCCCATTACGGCGATTTCGGCCGTCGGCCATGCATAGTTAACGTCGGTGCGAATGTGCTTTGACGACATCACGCAATAGGCCCCACCATATGCCTTGCGCGTAATCACCGTAACTTTGGGCACTGTAGCTTCCGCAAACGCAAACAGCAGCTTCGCTCCATGCTTGATGATTCCGCCATACTCCTGATTCGTCCCCGGCAAAAATCCCGGCACATCTTCAAACGTAACCAGCGGAACGTTGAAGCAATCGCAGAACCGCACAAAGCGCGCGCCCTTAACCGAAGCATTGATGTCGAGCGTTCCCGCCAGCATCGCCGGCTGATTGGCCACAACCCCCACCGGTCGGCCGTTCAGGCGCGCGAATCCCACCACAATGTTTTTCGCGTAATGCTCCTGCACTTCAAAGAAATATCCGTCATCCACCACACCGTGGATCACGTCTTTCATCTCGTAGGGCAGGTTCGACTGGCTGGGAACAATCTTGTCCAGCGCCTCATCCGCACGATCCACCGGGTCGTTGCACGCCTTGCGCGGTGGGTCATCCAGATTATTCGACGGCACAAAACTCAGCAGCTCCCGCACCATGGATAAACACTCCGCATCGTCGTGCGCCATAAAATGCGCCACCCCCGAAGTTTCGTTGTGCGTGCCTGCCCCGCCCAGCTGCTCTTTCGTGACCTCCTCGTGCGTCACCGTCTTGATCACATCCGGCCCGGTGATGAACATGTACGAAGTTTTATCCACCATCAGAATGAAATCCGTAATCGCCGGCGAGTACACCGCCCCCCCAGCGCACGGCCCCATGATGGCCGAAATCTGCGGCACCACACCGCTGTAAAGCGTATTGCGCAAAAAAATGTCGGCATAACCCGCCAGCGACATCACCCCTTCCTGGATACGCGCCCCGCCGGAATCGTTCAATCCAATCACCGGCGCCCCCATCTTCGCCGCCAGGTCCATGATCTTTACTATCTTCCCGGCGTTCGCCTCCGACAACGACCCGCCAAACACGGTGAAATCCTGCGCAAACACGAACACCAGCCGCCCCTCGATGCGCCCATATCCGGTAATGAAGCCGTCGCCATAAAATTTCTGCTCGGCCATCCCGAAATCATTGCAGCGATGCGTGACCAGCTTATCGGTCTCCTCGAACGTGCCTTCATCGAGCAAAAACTCGATGCGCTCGCGCGCCGGCATCTTGCCTTCTTTGTGCTGCCGCTCGCGGCGCTGTCTTCCCCCGCCATCTTCTGCGAGTCGGTCACGCTTCTTCAGTTCTTCCACTTTCCGTTCAAGATTCATGGCTCCAGATTATAGGCGAGACGGCGGGTCCGAGGAGTGATTCAGGAATAGAAGGCTCTTAGCTCCAGGCTCGAGCAGCCTGCTGGCCGAGACTAACGCCGGCATCGACGCTCGATCCCACCGTTGACCCAGCAACCGCAAGCAGTTAGGATTCCTGTGGGTATTTCAGAGCTGTCGGTTCGAGTTGCAGCAACTTCCTTTACAGCAATTCGGGCGGCCAGTACACTACTTCTTCCCCTCGTGCATGTGGAAAGGCGGAATTCTTATGGCCATTACGGGAAAAAAAGAAATTGCGGACAAGGTGAAGCAGATCATCGGCGAACAATTGGGAGTGGACGAAACCGAAATCACTCCCAGCGCGTCCTTTGCCGGCGATTTGGGCGCTGATTCTCTCGATCAGGTTGAGCTGGTCATGGCTCTCGAAGAAGCTTTCGATCTGGAGATTTCGGATGAAGATGCGGAAAAACTCGCATCCGTGCAGGACGCTATTGATTACATTGACAAGCACGCAAAGGTGGCTAAGTAAGCGGGTACTCCGCTCGGGGCAGGAGCCCAGAGTTGAGTGCTCGCGATCACAACCGTGGGCTTAGCCCCGTCGCACAGAGCTATCGCAAGGAGAACTCATGGCAGCCGTTGACGACAAAGTGAAACAGATCATAGTGGAACAACTCGGGGTGGACGAGGGCGAAGTCACGTCCAACGCCTCCTTCGTGGACGATTTGGGCGCTGATTCGCTGGACACCGTGGAACTGGTCATGGCTTTCGAGGAAGCCTTCGAGATCGAAATCCCTGACGAAGACGCGGAGAAAATCCGCACCGTGCAGGATGCCATTGACTACATCGGGAAGCACTCGAAGGGCGGGAAGTAGTTTTGCCAAGAAGGGTCGTAGTCACTGGGATAGGTCTCGTCTGCGGGGTGGGCAACACCACTCTGGAGGTGTGGGACAACCTGCTCGCGGGAAAAAGCGGTGTTGCTCCCATTACCCAGTTTGACGCGTCCCAATTCGCCTGCCGGATCGCCGCCGAAGTCAAGCATTTCGACCCGTTGCAATTCATCGAGAAAAAAGAAGTCAAGAAAATGGGCCGCTTCATCCACCTCGCCATCGCCGCGGCGGATGAAGCCCTCAAGATGTCGGGCCTGAACATCACGCCGGAGAATGCCGAGCGCGTCGGCGTGCATATCGGCTCCGGCATCGGCGGATTCGATATCATCGAGCGCGAACACAACGCGCTGTTGCAGGGCGGTCCCCGCAAGATTTCTCCTTTTTTTATTCCTGCCGCCATCATCAATCTTGCCGCCGGACACGTTTCCATGCGGTGCGGCGCCAAGGGACCCAATGAAGCCACGGCTACCGCCTGTACCACCAGCGCCCACTCCATTGGCGACTCTTTCCGCATCATTCAGCACCATGACGCCGACGTCATGATTGCCGGCGGCTCCGAAGCCGCCATTACCCCGATGGGCGTGGGCGGATTTGCCGCCATGCGCGCTCTTTCCACCCGCAACGACCAGCCGGAACGTGCCAGCCGGCCCTGGGACCAGGACCGCGACGGTTTTGTGATGGGCGAGGGCGCCGGCGTATTAATCCTGGAAGAACTGGAGCACGCGCGCCGAAGAGGTGCCCCCATTTTTGCCGAGCTTGCCGGCTACGGCATGTCTGGCGACGCCTATCACATGACCCAGCCTGCGCCGGAGCACGAAGGCGGGTTCCGCGTCATGCGCAACGCCCTGCGGGATGCCGGTGTCGGCCCCGAGGTGGTCGGCTACGTGAATGCGCACGGCACCTCAACCCCCATCGGCGATACCCTCGAAGCCCACGCCATTCGTAACTGCTTTCAGCGCACGCTTCCCGTCAGCTCCACCAAGTCCATGACCGGACATCTGCTGGGCGGAGCCGGTGGGCTCGAAGCCGGCATCACCGTCCTGGCCTTGCGCCATCAGATTCTGCCCCCGACGATTAACCTTGAAAATCAGGACCCGGAAACCGCCGGCATGGATTTCATCCCCAACCACGCCCGTAAAGCCGAAGTAGAGTACGCCATGTCAAATTCCTTCGGCTTCGGCGGCACCAATGGCGCCTTGCTCTTCCGCCGTTGGACGGACTAGCCCGATTTCGCCGGACGCTCGTAACCCCCTCTCCTCAGACACTTTACCCCCCGCAAAACACGTCCGTTCACCCTCCCCCACGAGCCCGGCATGGCACCTTTGTACTCGGGAGATGTCCTTTAAACCCTTTGCCAAAGCTAGGAAAGCGGCCTCAGAATAGTGTTTTCAGGCAAACGGCACTACGCTATGGAAAAGACCCTTGGAACTGCAGTTCTCCCCATTCCTCCCACCAGGAAGCCCGCCGCCCGGGCAGCTCTGGTAGATCTGAAAGACCCCGAACGGGGCCTTCTTTCTGAGTGCTTCCGTCAATTTGGCATTGAGCCGGTGACGCTGTCCGGCCAAGCGGAGGAACGTTTCAAGTCCGAGAAGTTCGAGGCCTGCGTGATCAAGCTGGGTCCGACCGCGCACCCGGTGATGGAGTCGGCGCGCGCCTCGCCCTCGAATAGCCGCATGATCATCTACGGCCTCGGCGGCAGCGCGCAGGAGTCCTTGCAATTCTCCAAATACGGAATCAATGCGGTGTTCCATGAACCGCTGGAGCGCCCCGCCGCACTCAAGCTGGTCCGCGCCACCCAGATGCTCGTTCTCCACGAGTTCCGCCGTTACGTGCGCATTCCAGTGATCACCGAAATTTCCATCACCTTGCCCGGCAATCATAATTTCACCGCCACCAGCGTAGAGATCAGCGGCGGCGGAATGTCCCTGCGTAGTGCCGAAGATCTCGTCGTTGGTCAGTCACTGGAGCTTTCCTTTGCCCTCCTTACCCTCCCCCGCATTTGGGTCCGCGCCGCGGTCAGTTGGCGCATAGCCGGAAGCAAAGCCTTTGGCGTGCGCTTCGATCCCCAGGACGACCGCCGCTTGCGCATCAAGGAATGGGTCGAAGCCTATCTGGAAGTGTGAACGCCCGGGCGACGGATCTCAAGCGTTCGCATGCTTTGCGGCTTTCCTCGCGACCTTTGCGCTTAAAGCCTTTTGCTCCTAAAGGAGCGGACGACGCTACTTACCGGAACCCGTCAACGCCACGCTCGTTAGTAGCTGCCCGGCGGGGTCTTTGACTTGCAGCGTGGCCGTGCGTAGCCCAGTTGCCTTTGGCGAGAACGAAGTTTCCAGTGTGCAAACCCCACTTGGGCCGAGATAAGCGCATGTACCATGCACCCCAAAGTCTTTGGCATCTGTTCCGGCGATCGAAAATACCAAATCGGTTCCTACGGAGCCAGTATTGGTCAACAGCAGGATGTAGTCCTGAAACGTACCGTCGCCATTGCCCAGAAAAACGTTGTCAACGAAATAGGGAGCCAGAGTGACCACATCCTGCACCCCACGGCCGGTAAAATCCCCAGCCGCGATGGCATAAGGCAGAAGCTGAGTGATATATGAGACTGCCGGCTTAAAGGTTCCATCTCCGTTACCCAGGAGGATGCTGAAGTCTGCGCCGCCGTAGCTGACCACTGCCAAATCCTCTTTTCCGTCGCCGTTGAAGTCCGCAGCAACGGTATTGGTTGGATCGTCGCCCACCACGTATTGGACTGGCGGCTGGAAGGTCCCATTGCCCTTCCCCAACAGAACGCACAAAGTGTTGCCAAACCCATTCGTGCCTGCGGCCCCCATTGCCAAATCGAGCTTGCTGTCGCCATTGAAATCATAGGCCACGAGGCCGGTTGGGCCGACGCCGGTCGAGGATGTAACCAGGTTCTGGAACGTCCCATCGCCATTTCCGAAGAAAACACCGACCTTTCCGGCAGCGCTATATTGCAGCGACAGTGCCATGTCTATTTTTCCATCGCCATTGAAATCCCCCAGGGCCACCGAATAGGGGGACGCTCCCATCAAGTATGTGGTGGCCTTGCCGAAGGTGCCGTCACCCTTCCCGAGTAGAACGCTCACGGTGTCGGCGGTATAGTTGGCGGCGACCAGATCCGGTATCCCGTCCCCGTTAAGATCGCCGACTGCCAGGGCGACGGCTCCCTGTCCGGTAGGGTAATTGGTTGGCTCCGATGGGAAAGTGCCATCGCCGTTGTTAAGGAAAATGCTGATGTTGGATTCATAATCGGCGACCGCCAGGTCCGGTTTACCGTCGCCGTTGAGATCCGCTGCGACAATGAAGGCGGGCTCCAGGGTGTCAGGATAGTTCACGGGCGGCTGAAAAGTCCCTCTGCCGGTTCCAAGCAGAACGCTGATGTTGCTGCCCTCCGCGTTCACCGTTGCGACGTCCAATTTACCATCGCCGTTAAAGTCGGCGGTCGCCACCGAGTCCGGGTAAACGCCTGCGGTAAAAGTCAGGGGGCTGGTAGTCTTGCCCACGGATTGGGTCCCAAAAGAAACGCTCGCCGGGGTTGAAGTAACCGTAACCGTTGGCGTCTGTGCGTGAGCGCAGAGGGTAGTACAGAGCAAAGCAGCGAACAAACTCGATAGGCGACGCATAGGGAAATTGCCCCCTGAAGTGAATTAAGGAACGTGAATTAACGAACGTCAAGACCAAGCGCAGCTTCCAAATGGCCATACCCTTTTCTCAATTCCGGCTGCGGGGAGTTAGGCTACGACGAAAGCCCCTTTTGAGTTGTACCCAATCTGTCACCGAATTGTAAATTCTTCGGGACGGACGATTTGTCCTTCTCTTTCGCCTGCAATAGCTGTGTGGGGACGGGCGATTCGCACGTCCTAATGTAAAATCACATACAGAACATGTCAGGCGCTTCCCAACTCATACAGATTGAAACCGGGCATCCTATCCGTCTGCCCAAGCCTGCCTGGCTCAGGGCCAAAGCCCCGGTAGGCGACAATTTCCACAACCTGAAAAAACTTGCCCGCGGACTCGGCCTGCACACCGTGTGCGAATCGGCGCAGTGTCCCAACATTGGCGAATGCTGGAACCATCGCACCGCGACCTTCATGCTTCTCGGCAACATCTGCACCCGGCGCTGCGGCTTCTGCGCCGTCCCCAAAGGCAGGCCGGAAGCGCTCGATCTCGACGAACCCCGCCGCGTCGCCGAAGCCGTTGCCACGCTCGGACTGAAGCACGCCGTCATCACCAGCGTGAACCGCGACGATGACAACATTGGCGGAGCCGAGATTTTCGCAGAAACCATCCGCCAGGTTCGCGAGTTATCGCCGGGCTGCCGCGTCGAGGTTCTCATCCCTGATTTTCAAGGGCTCGACGAAGCTCTGCGGATTGTTCTCGATGCCCATCCCGATGTGCTCAATCACAATACCGAGACTGTGCCCCGGCTTTATCGCGTAGTTCGCTCGGGCGCTCGTTATGAGCGCACTCTTCGCCTGCTGGAGAATGCCAGAATGTTTTCCCCGGGGATGGTCACGAAATCCGGCGTCATGGTGGGACTGGGTGAGACTTTTTCCGAGCTGGTGGATGTTTTCCGCGATCTCGGCTCGCGCGGCGTGGCTATCCTGACCGTGGGCCAATACCTGCGGCCCTCGCGCGACCACCTGCCCATCTCCCGTTTTTACACGCCGGACGAATTCCACTACCTCAAGGATGAGGCTCTGCGCTTCGGCTTCCGCCACGTCGAATCCGGCCCACTGGTTCGCTCCAGCTATCACGCCCATGAACAGGCGAATGCGACGGTCCAGGCTTCCGTCCGCTCGGTTTCCTAGGTGTTAGTTCAACATATAGGTTGAGCCGTCATCTTGAGAAAGCGGACTCGCTCGCTGGCGAGCGACTCCTGTAGAGCCTGTCCTGATCTTGGCGAAAGAAAACCTGGAGAATTCATGGTGTCCGGGTCCCATGCGGACCGATCTCCCCCAGCCACAATCCTGCCGCCGTTCCTTGATTGCAACCGTCTTCTCCGTCGCCCAACGCAAATTGTCCTGCCGTGCTCCTGGCCGATGGCTGCTTACGAAACGCCGCCAAGCCCGGTTGTTGGGTTTGACTTACAATCTATACTGCCTGCCGCACGCGATCTTTGCTTTAGGATGTCAACAGAGCCAGATGGCTTCTCGTTAGCACGAACTTCCGAACTCTATGAGCGAAACTCGTCCGACCAAGACCCATTTGACAAAGGCTCCTCGCATTGCGGTGGTGGGCAGCGCCAATATTGATCTGACCACGTTTACCGATCGGTTTCCAAAGACGGGGGAGACAATTTTTGGACAGAAATTCGACTTGGGTTTCGGGGGCAAAGGCGCCAACCAGGCGGTTGCGGCGCGGTTGTGCGGCGCTGAGGTTTTTATGGTGGCGCGGGTGGGGACGGATTTGTTTGGTCCGGCGACGGTGGAGAATTTTCGCCGGCTGGGCGTGGATGTGACGCAGGTGAGGCAGGTGGAGGGAGTGTCTACGGGAGTGGCGCCGATTTTTGTGGATGCGGGCGGACACAATCGCATCATTGTGATTAAGGGGGCGAATAACAGGATGACTCCGGCGGTGGTGGATGAGGCGGCGGCGCTGCTGAAGACGGTGGATTGCATTGTGTTGCAGTTCGAGATTCCGCTGGAGACGGTGTATTACACGGTGCGATTTGCGCACGAGCATGGGATCCGGTGCATTGTGAATCCGGCGCCGGCGCAGCCGATTGATGTGAAGCAGCTCCAGGGTCTCGACTATTTTGTGCCGAACGAGAGCGAGGCGGAGGCGATTGCGGGGGTTCCGGTGCAGGGCGTTGACGATGCCAGGCGCTGCGCGCAGAAGCTGGTGGCGTGGGGCATCCGGAAGGTGATTATCACGTTGGGCGCGAATGGGGCGCTGCTGGCTGGGCTCGAAGCTATGGAGCATGTGCCAGCATTTTCCATGACCAGTGTGGATAGCAGCGGAGCCGGGGACGCGTTTATTGGGAGCTTTGCGGTTTTTCTGGGCGAGGGATTGGGCGAGCGCGAGGCGGTGCGGCGGGCCAATCTTTATGCCGGGCTTTCGACGACGGGGATTGGAACGCAGAAGTCATTTTTTGGGCGGAAGAGATTTGAAGCGGAGTGGAAGGCACGGGGCGAAAACCGCTAACCACGAAGGGCACGGAGGAACACTAAGGAACCCGCTGAGACTCACGCTGCCTACTACAGTTATTCTGAAACTCCCGTAGGGTTTACAATCAGGCGCACGATTTTCTGAATCCTCCACTGGCTCATGACTGAACTGATTTCCACGGAGCAACGCGAACAACTGCTGCAAGCCGCAAGGGCGGCGATTAAGAATGCTTATGCGCCGTATTCCAACTTCAAGGTCGGAGCGGCTTTGCTGACCGCGGCAGGCGAGCTGTTCGCGGGATGCAACGTGGAGAATGCGTCGTACGGGATGACGAATTGCGCGGAGCGGACGGCGATATTTTCGGCTGTGGCGAAGTCGGGACCGGGGTTGGAGATTCGCGCGATTGCGGTGGTTTGTGAGCAGAGTGTGCCCTGCGCTCCGTGCGGATCTTGCCGTCAGGTGATCTATGAGTTTGGACCGGATGCTCTCGTCATTTTCCAAAACACCAAAGGTTGGACAGAGTCGCACATCACCGAGCTTCTGCCGGAGGGGTTCCGCCTAAAATGAATCCGGCTGAAATGAGTGCGACGGCAGCTTCGACGGTGCGGGCGGTGGATGTGATCCGCAAGACGCGCGATCGGCACGAGCTGTCGCGCGCGGAGATTGAGGCCCTGGTCAGCGGCTACACGCGCGGCGAGATTCCGGATTATCAGGTGTCGGCGTGGCTGATGGCTGCGGTGTTGCGCGGCTTGACGCGAACCGAGACGGCAGCGCTGACCGATGCCATGCTGCACTCGGGCGAGGTGCTGGACCTTTCGGAGTTTCCTGCGCGCAAGGTGGACAAGCACTCGACCGGCGGCGTGGGCGACAAGACTTCGCTGGTGCTGGCACCGGTGGCGGCGGCGGGCGGGCTGATCGTGCCCATGATCAGCGGCCGCGGCCTGGGGCATACCGGAGGGACGCTCGACAAACTGGAATCCATTGCGGGATTCAATGTGAATCTTTCGGTGCCGGAGTTTCGGCGGGTGCTGGATGCTTGCGGTTGCTGCATGATCGGGCAGACGGCGGAGATTGCTCCGGCCGACCGCAAGCTTTATGCGCTGCGCGATGTCACTGCGACGGTCGAGAGTCCGTACTTGATTTGTGCTTCCATTATGAGCAAGAAGCTGGCGGAGGGCATTGACGCGCTGGTGCTGGACGTCAAGACCGGGTCGGGAGCGTTCATGAAAAAGGAAGAAGATGCTGTTTTCCTGGCGGAGTTGATGGTGGAGACCGGCGAGCGCATGGGGAAGAAAGTGGTGGCGCTGATCACGGATATGAACCAGCCTCTGGGGCTTCAGGTGGGAAATTCGCTGGAGGTTGCCGAGGCGGTGGACGTTTTGCGCGGCGAGGGTCCGGAAGATTTGAGAGAGTTGTGTCTGGAGCTCGCGGGCTGGATGTTTCATCTGGGCGGCGCGGCGAGTACGGTAGCTGAGGGAAGGCAGACGGCTGAAAGACTTATTAGATCCGGCGAGGGGCTGGAGAAGTTCCGGCGGATGGTGGAGTTGCAAGGTGGAGATGTCCGCACGATTGACGATTTGAGCCGACTGCCACAGGCGAAGAATTCGTTGGAAGCGGCTAGCCCCAAGGGTGGGTATGTGACGGCGATCGCCTGCGAGGCGGTGGGAACGGCGTGTGTGATTCTCGGCGGCGGGCGGGAGAAGAAAGAGGATACGGTGGATCCGTCGGTGGGACTGGTACTGCACAAAAAAGTCGGAGACCCCGTGAAAGGTGGAGAGCCTATTTGTACGATTCATTACAATTCAGAGTCGCGAGCTGCGCGGGCGAAACAATTGATTGAAGAGAGTTATGAGATCAGGGACCAGCCTCCGGCAAAGACGAGGCCGCTGGTGCGCAGGGTCATCCAAAGCTCTGGAAAGGAGAAGTGAATGGGCAGGCTGACGGGTCTTCTCGGAATTGCGACAATGCTGGGATTGGCATTCATCTTCTCTACCAACCGGCGGGCGATACGCGTGAAGACGGTTGCCTGGGGACTGGGCCTGCAGGTGGCGTTTGCAGTGTTTGTTTTGAAGGCGCAGATTGGGCGAGACATTTTTCAGAAAGCCGGGGATGCGGTCAACCGGCTTCTGAGCTATTCCTATCCTGGCTCACAGTTTGTTTTTGGAGACCTGGGCAAGCAGCGTTCGCCGCTGGGCTTCTACTTTGCGTTCCAGGTTCTTCCCACCATCATCTTTATCGCGGCGTTTTTTGCGGTGCTTTATCACTACGGCATCATGCAGTTCATCATCAAGCAGACGGCTCGGGTGATGACGCGCTTCATGGGGGCGAGCGGAGCGGAATCGCTCAATGTGGCGGCGAGCATCTTTATGGGGCAAACCGAGGCGCCGCTGACCATCCGGCCGTTTCTGGCTGAGCTTACGCACTCGGAACTGATGACGGTGATGACCAGCGGCATGGCACATGTTTCCGGCGGGATTATGGCAGCGTATATCGCGTTTGGAGTGGAACCGAAGCACCTGCTGAGCGCCGTGATCATGACGGCGCCGGGGACTATTCTGATGTCGAAGATGCTGGTGCCCGAGACCGAGCAGCCAAAAACTGCGGGGCGCGTAGTGATGAGCGAGGAAGAAGTGGCCAGCGAGAGGGAAGAAAATCTCTTGGGAGCAATTGCGCGGGGGACGACTGATGGCTTGCATCTGGCGCTGAATGTCGCCGCCATGCTGATTTCTTTCATTGCCCTGATCGCGCTTACCAACGGCATTCTTGGTGGCATTCACAATGGGTTGGCACATTACGCGATCGCGTGGTTCCCTTCCAGTCTGGAGACTATTTTCGGCAAGATTTTCGCGCCGATTGCGTGGATCATCGGAATTCCGTGGCGGGACTGCCCGGCGATTGGCTATCTGCTGGGTACGCGCATGGCGCTCAACGAGTTGGTCGCGTTTTCTCTGCTGGGGCCGCAGAGAGCGGTGCTTGATCCGCGGTCTTACACGATTGCGACGTTTGCGCTGTGCGGATTTGCGAATTTGAGTTCGATCGGCATTCAGATCGGCGGGATTGGTGCCCTGGCTCCGAATAAAAGAGGAGAACTGGCGCGGCTGGGATTTCGCGCCATGCTGGCGGGAACGATGGCAAACCTGATGTCGGCTTCGATCGCGGGGATTTTGTATTAGAACCGCCTGTTGTTGCAACGAGGTAGTTATGATGCAGCCTAGCCTTGCCGAACCGTTTGCCGATGAGTCGCTTTCTCCGCCCGTGCGAGGATTTATTCACCACCCAGCGAAGCCTTCCGGAAACGGTCTGGTGCTCACTCACGGAGCTGGTGGAAACGCACAGTCCTCATTGTTAGTAGCTCTCGCGGAGGTCCTTGTGGGAGCTGGTTTTACGGTAGCGAGATGTAATCTGCCGTTTCGCCAAAGGCGGCCATATGGTCCACCGGGACCGGGAGACGCAGCGCGCGACCGCGAAGGCTTAGAACGCGGTGCGAGCGATGCGTGAATTCGCTCAAACAAGAATCTTCCTGGGTGGGCAATCTTACGGTGGACGGCAAGCATCCATGCTCTGCGCGGACGAACCCGGCCTGGCCAACGGCCTGCTCCTGCTTTCCTATCCGCTGCATCCGCCGGGCAAGCCCGATCAGCTTCGCACCGAACATCTTCCCAAGCTACAGATCCCCGTGCTTTTCGTACAGGGCACCAGCGATCCTTTTGGCGCGATCCCGGAGATCGAGGCGGCGATGAAGCTGATTCCCGCGAAGCATACTCTGCTGCCGGTAGAAGGAGCAGGACATGACTTGGGATTCAAAGGGAAATCGAAGCTGGAGGGTTTGCCAGACCGCATCCTACAGCAGTTTCAAGTGTCGTTCAGTTGAGTGAGCGCTGTGAGTATCCGCGCCAATCCGCGGCTGCTTTTGGACTCCTAATTTACCCACCCCGATTTCGAGCCGCCGTTTTTCTTCCCTGAATCCTCCGGCGGAATGTAGTTGCCGTGCTCGTCGAAGGTAACGGTCCGGTCGTGTTTGCGCATATAGACTTCAAACTTGCGCGCGGCGCGGCGGCGCTTCCAGCGGTAATAGGAGTTGCGCACGCTGAAATATCGCTCCGAGGCGCCATAAGACAAGCCATGTCTGGGTAGGAACTTGACGTAAAGAAATCCAAAAAGCAGACCACCCAGGTGGGCGATGTAAGCCACGCCCTGGCCGCCTCCAGAGCCCGAAGCATTGATGGCGGAGATCAAAGTAAAGAAGGCCACTCCCGCGACAAAGTATTTGGCGCGAATGGAGATAGGGATGGGAAACAGCATGATCTGCTGGTCGCCGTAGAGCATTCCGAACGCCATCAGAATACCCAGCACGCCGCCCGAAGCGCCGACCGTCTTCGTGACCGGAGAGATCCCTCCCAAGTGCGTGTAGGAAACAGCAACCGTGGTCAGGGCCGCGCCTACGACGCAAAAGAAATAGAATTCCAGAAATTTCTTCCGTCCCCAATCCACTTCGAGCTGGGAACCGAACATCCACAGTCCCAGCATATTCATCAGGATGTGCCAAAAACCCTGGTGTACGAACGAATAGGTCACTAACTGCCAGACGCCCCCGTGAGTCACCACTCGGGGGATCAGCGCCATCACATAAAAGAAAACGTTGCCCACGTCGGAAGCGAACGCCTGCAACAGGGCCATCAGCAGGAACACTGCCGCGTTGGCAAGAACCAGCCACTTCACCGCCTTGGTGAAGGGAGGCAAGCTCAGCGAAAAAGTTCGTCCGGGTGGCATGAAACCGCGCTAGCGTTCTGTTGTCGTTTGCGAGCAATTCATCTCGCAACCTGCCGCTCAAATGACCGGCGCCGCAATAATCTTATCAGGTTTGTTATTACCGCTCCGGCACGGGGATTGCCGGCAGACTGCGGTGATTTTCATTATCCACAGCCCGCACCGCGAAGACCACATTATCTTTCGAAAACGGAAGGGTAATTTTGGTGACGTTCCCGACCGCTTGCACGTGTTCCCAATCGGGACTGGTGGTGTCACGCCACAAAACTTCATAGCCGCCCGTGCGGGAAGAAGGTTCCCAGGTCAGGGTGGAATCGTTCTGCAGCTCCTTCGTCATAAGATGAACTTTCGCCGGAGGCGCTGGCGCTGATGCCAGTGAAGCCAGCGTAGCTACATTAAGCCGGGCGACGCTGGCAACATACTCAAAATTCACAAACTTCGGTAAATCGCCATATTCAATGCCAATCTCAGTGCGAACGTCCTGATGCTGATGGTGGTAGTCTTCGCGATATTCGGTAAAGCGCACCGCCGCGTATCCCTGCTGATTGAAAGAAATATGGTCGCCCCCGCGCAAATAGCGGTCAAGGCGAAAAACCAGCATAGGGGTCACGCCGCTATCGTAGTTGCTGCCCACCTCGGCGACGTAGCGGGCCAGCTCCCGCGAAGCGGAGTCGCTCTCGCCACCCAGGTTGCGGATCAGGCGCAGATCGGCATCACCCGCCGCAATGGGCACACCTTCGCTGAAAACCCGCACTAAGGCCGCGGTTTGCTGCGGATTGCGGTCGCCGCCAACAATGTCATTGTTCAGAACCGCTTCAATGTTCCAGCCTGCCGCCTTAGCCATTTGCGCGAAGTGCTTGCTGCCGTTCAGCCCCTGCTCTTCGCCCGCCACGGTAAGAAAGATGATAGTGGCGGGAAATTTGAGCCGGCTGAGAACGCGGGCGCACTCCAGGCTCACTGCCGTGCCGCTGCCATCATCGTTTGCGCCGGGAGCCGCTCCAGTGGCATTAAGAGTGTCGCTGTTGCGCGAATCATAGTGGCCGGTGACGAGGACGATGCGCTTGGCGCTTTCCGGGTCAGTGCCATGCAAAACCGCATAAACATTGGTGATTTCCGTGGTCTGCGGAATGCGGTCGGCCGGGCTCTCCGTGAAGCTGTCGGTTCTTACTTGCAGGCATCCGCCGCAGTTCTGGGAGTATTTTTCGAACTCCGACTTGATCCATTCGCGAGCCGCGCCGATGCCGCGTCCGGCAGAGATGGAGGTTGCATCCTGCGCCGAAAGCGTGGAACGGGTATGAAAGCTCACCAGCCTCTCAATATTGGCTTGAATTCGTACAGCGGAAATCTGTTTCAATGCATCTGCAATCTGTGGATCAGCACCGCCCCGTTCGATTGGCGTTTTCTGCGCCCGGATCGTGGTACCGTGGAATCCGAGGATGACGACGCAAGCAAGCGACAGTGTGATCCGCAGCGACTGGGAACTGGCAGGCATGGAGTTTTGACCTTTTACCGCAATTTCGTTAAGGTGCATCTCCGGAGAACTCCGGTTCGGCAACCTTTCCACAGGGTCGGCCATCTTTCTGGGCAGATGGACTTGACCTCAGGCCCAAGAGAATCTACATATTAACAGGGAGTTTCATAAAGCGGAGGCAATCATGGTCCATTGTCCGGAGTGCGAAAGCAATCTTGATCTTGACGAGGAGGAGGTCGATGAGGGCGAAGTCATCTCCTGTCCGGAATGCGGCACGGATTTTGAGGTGATCACCGCCAGTCCGCTGGAATTGAAGGCAGTGGACGAGGCGGAATACGAGGAGGATGACGAGGAAGAAGAGAGTGAGGACGGTGACTTCTCCTGAGTTGTGCCCCGGTCTCCCGCGCACGGCAACCTTCGCTTGGTCCTCTGCTTTTCGATGGGTGTTGCTTGCTTTCCTGACGGCTGCGCTTGGCCTCAGCGGCGCCTCCCCGGTTTCCCTAAGCGGCGCCGCTGCCGATAACAAGCCGGAAGAGCCTTACGCGTTGATCTTCGGCACGGTGTGGGGACCGGATGATCGTCCAGTGTATGGCGTGAGAGTCAAAATTCGCCGCGACCGCGACCGTAACAAGAAGGCCCGCTGGGAGTTGTATTCTGATCATAGCGGCGAATTTGCTCAGCGGGTGCCGGCCGGTAAAGAAGACTACGTGATATGGGCCGATCTAAAGGGCTTCAAGACCGCCAGTGGCGTCAAGCTGCGACCCGGGGAAGAGGTCCAGATTCACGTTGAAAACGATGAGCGTGTAGATACCGGAATACACTTAAAATAACGGTGGTTCCCGGCTTCCGGAAATCAGCCCTATGAAAATAAGTCGCACTGTGATTTTCCTCCTATTGTTGATAGGCCTGGCTGCGGCCGCTGGCGCTTATCCCCCAAAAGACAAGGATAAGGGTAATACCGGCCGCTTGCTCACCGGCAAAGTGCTGGACCGGCAGGACAATCCATTGGCGGATGCAGTCGTCTATCTCTCCAACCTTCACACCCGGGCGGTAAAAACGTACATCGTGAGTGCGGATGGCGCGTACCATTTCCCCGAACTTTCGCCCAATATCGACTACGAAGTGTATGCGCAATACCAGAGTCACAAGAGCGACACCAAGACCGTCAGCCAATTCGATGACCGCAAGGTCGTGAACATAGTGCTGCGGATTGAGACGAAGTGACTCTTGAAGCGATCCGGCGACGCGTCCACGGTTCCGGGTTGGCGTTTAAGGCTGATGCCAGTCGGCATCGGTGGTGCACTTCTGCTGGCAGCCTCCTTTGGGCTGTATCTGGCTAGCTGCAGCAACAACGCCACTCCAGCAGTGTCTCCGCCCCCTCCGGGCACAACTCCGGCAAACGCGGTGACAACTTATCACAACGACAACGCGCGAACCGGACAGAACCTGAGCGAAACTACTCTCACGCTGGCTAACGTCAATGCCTCCAGCTTCGGCAGACTGTTTGTGATATCCGTGGACGGCAAAGTCGATGCCCAGCCCCTGTACCTTCCCAATCTGAATATCGCAGGCCACGGGACGCATAACGTTCTCTACGTAGCCACCGAACACGGAAGCGTTTACGGCCTAGACGCTGACACCGGAACTCTCCTCTGGCAAGTCTCCACTCTACTATCGGGCGAGACCACTAGCGACGACCACGGTTGTTCCCAAGTGACGCCTGAGATCGGCATCACGGCAACTCCCGTCATCGATCCCAACGCTGGCCCGCACGGCACGATTTACGTCGTCGGCATGTCGAAAGATGGCTCAGGAAGCTACCATCAGCGCCTACATGCGATGGATATAACGACGGGAGCCGAAGAGTTGGGAGGTCCGCGCGAAATTCAAGCCTCTTACCCGGGCTCTGGCGATAACACCTCGGGCGGAAACGTAATCTTTGATCCGGGGCAGTACAAGGAGCGACCGGGTCTGCTGCTCCTGAACGGCACGGTGTACATCTCATGGTCATCGCACTGCGACATTCGCCCCTACACCGGCTGGATGATGGGCTACGACGAGGCGACCCTGGCCCAGGTCTCGGTGCTGAATGTCACGCCTAACGGCAATGAGGGATCGTTCTGGATGAGCGACACCGCGCCTGCGACAGACGCAAACGGGAACATTTTCGTTCTCGATGCAAACGGCAGCTTCGACACCACGCTTAACGCGCAGGGCTTTCCCAGCCAGGGGGACTTCGGCAATGCCTTTCTCAAGATCTCGACCGCGAACAAACAACTTGCGGTCGCCGACTACTTCGAGATGTCGAATCAGGAGCAGGAGAACAGCACCGACGCCGATCTGGGATCGGGAGGTGCGCTCGTCTTGCCCGATCTTACGGATTCTTCGGGGAATACCCGGCATTTGGCTATGGGCGCCGGTAAAGACGCCAACATCTATGTAGTCGATCGCGATGCCATGGGCCGGTTTAATCCGGCTGCGAATGATATCTATCAGGAAATTCAGGGCGCGTTGAGGGGCGGGGTGTTTTCCATGCCTGCCTACTTCAACAACACGGTTTACTACGGCGCCGTAGGAGACAGCATCAAGGCCTTCGCTATCAGCAATGCGATGCTCGCCAGCGCTCCCGCGTCGCAGACCAGCAATGCTTTTCCTTATCCGGGCGCAACTCCGAGTGTTTCCGCCAACGGTGCCAGCAACGCAATTCTGTGGGCTGCGGAGAACGGCGACGTTGCCGTGCTGCATGCCTACGACGCAACCAATCTCGCTAACGAGTTATATAACAGCAACCAGGCGTCCGGTGGACGGGATCAATTCGGCGCCGGAAACAAGTTTATTACGCCGACAATTGTGAACGGAAAGGTTTACGTGGGCACAACCAACGGCGTCGGAGTTTTTGGGCTGTTGCCCTAAGCGCAAGCAAAACAAAGAGCCGCCATCTTGGCGGGCCCAGCCTTTCGCGGGGCAAGAGCGCCGCCCATCCTAGTTACCTTCGTTGCCCGCTCTTTTCCACGACATCAACTCGCCGATGGTTGAGCCGCCGGTGCTGGATACCGGCTGCTTGTAGGTTTCCACTTCGGTGCGTGAAGCTTCTTCGCCCACCGCCTTGATGCTGAGCCCAACCTTCTTTTCTTCCGGATTCATCTTGATGATCTTGAAGTCATGCTCCGTGCCCGGCTCGAGATGAACCGGCTGGCCGTTGGCGTCCTGAGCTTCCGAGTTGTGGCAAAGCCCCTCTACACCCTCGGCAATCTCCACAAATGCGCCGAAGCTGGCCACGCGCAGCACTTTGCCGTGCAACACATCGCCGACGTGGTGGGTGTTGAAGAAGCTCTCCCAAACATCGGGCTGCAGTTGTTTCACCCCCAGCGAAAGGCGGCGCTTGTCAGGCTCAATGGCCAGCACCACGGCCTTGAGCCGGTCGCCCTTCTTCAGGACTTCTGAAGGATGCTTGACGCGCTTGGTCCAGCTCAAGTTGCTGACGTGTACCAGGCCATCAATGCCGTCTTCAATTTCGATGAAAGCGCCGAATTCGGTAAGGTTGCGGACGCGACCTTCTACCGTCGCACCCACCGGGTACTTGTCGTGCAAGGAGTCCCAGGGATTGGCCGCCAGTTGTCTCATGCCGAGCGAAATCCTGCGCTCTTGCGGATTGACGATGAGCACCACGCACTCCACATGATCGCCAACGTTGACCAGCTTCCCGGGATGCTTCATGCGCTTGGACCAGGTCATTTCGCTGACGTGAACCAGGCCTTCGATTCCCTGTTCCAATTCGACGAATGCACCATAATCGGTGACACTGATGACTCGTCCCTTCACATGCGCGCCCACGGGATAGCGGTGTTCAGCATCCAGCCAGGGATCAGGGGTGAGCTGCTTGAAGCCCAGCGAAACGCGTTGTTTTTCCTTGTCGAACTTCAACACCTTGACCTGGATCTGATCTCCGACATTGACCAGGTCGCGCGGATGAGTGAGTCGGCCCCACGACATGTCGGTGATGTGCAGTAGTCCGTCAATGCCGCCGAGGTCCACAAACGCGCCGTATTCGGTCAGGTTCTTTACGATACCCGTGGTAATCGCCCCTTCCTGCAGGTGCTCCAGAGTCTTGGTTTTTTTCTCGTTCTGCTCTTCTTCGAGAAGCTGCTTGCGCGAGACGACGATATTGCCACGCTTCTTATTCAGCTTGATGATTGCGACTTCGAGAGTCTGGCCTTTCGCGGCATCCAGATTGCGCACCGGCCGCAATTCGAGCTGGGACCCGGGAAGAAACGCGCGAGCGCCCATAATGTCGACCGTGAGGCCGCCCTTAGTCCGTTCGATTACCGTCGCCTGCATGGGCCTTTTCTCGTGATGAGCCTTTTCGATCTCATCCCAGGCACGCAGCCGCTGCGCTTTCTGGTGAGAGAGATTAACGTACCCCTCTTCGGTTTCGCCCTTCTCCCGCATTACCACGATTTCGTCGCCGGGCTGAAACCTCGGATTGCCCGCGTGGTCCAGAACCTCGGCTAACGGCAGCATGCCCTCGGACTTGGCTCCAATATCAATGACCACGTGCGTGGGCGTGAGCTTCAGCACCGTGCCTTTGATAACGTGGTCCTCGCCGGCTGCTTCCTCGGTCACAGTAGTGAAGCTTTCCAGCGCGGAAGCGAAGTCATCGGCTGAGGGGCTGGCTGGTTTTTCTTCCTGGCTCTGGACCTGCTGAGGCTCCGGAGCGGTGGTTGCTGGCTTAGCGCCCTCTTCCGAGCCCCTGTGCTCGGTCATGGTGGAGGTCGCGGAATCCAACTGGGCGGTGTTGTCGTCGAACAAAGTCATGGCCTCTCTGGTCTAACTCGCACTATCAGTGCGGGACGGAAGCGGGGCTGTTTAGCGGACTGCTGGCTTGAGTCTTAGGTTGTGTTGAGCTCGTCCTGGCGAACGGGCTTGGACAATCCCAGCGGTCGGACGTTTATCTAAAAAGTGAACCCGCGTCCAATTAAGGGAACTCTTCGACTATAGCAACCGCTTCCGAACAGTGTCAAACACCAATCATAGCTTAATGGACATCGGTTAAAAGCAAGTTAAAAACCGGGGAAGTTTCGCCCCCTCGATGCGCTCAGGGGCCATTGGAAAATATAGGATTGTCTCCAATTGACAGCCTGCGGTACCATACCCTACCGACGAGCGGCCTCGGCCGTTCTCGGCTTTGTGCCCAGCGAACGCCAATCTCGGCGCGAAATCATCCTCTTCGGCAGGATGCTGCACCAGCGCGGCTATGTTGCAGCCACGGACGGTAACCTGTCGGTGCGCCTCGATAAGCGTCGAATTCTGGCGACTCCCACTGCCATTTGCAAGGGTATGATGCGCCCTTCCGACCTGGTTATCGTAGATATGGACGGCCGCCGCATCGCCGGACGCCGGGACGTTTCGAGCGAGGTGGGAATGCACCTGCTGATCTACCGACTGCGGCCCGACGTGCGCGGCATTGTTCATGCGCATCCGCGGACTGCTACCGGATTCGCAGCAGCGGGCATGCCGCTCAATGAGCCGCTGGTCTGCGAGGTGGTCATCGGGCTAGGTTCGATTCCGTTGGCAAAATATGGCACGCCGGGCACGCCAGAGCTGGCCGACGCGCTCGAACCGTTGATTCCGCAGTATGACGCCATCCTGATGTCCAATCACGGTGTCGTCGCTTATGGTGCTGACCTGCATCAGGCTTACATGAAGATGGAGACAGTCGAACACTTCGCCCAGATCGCGTTGATCACTCACATGCTGGGATGCCAGCAGCCTCTTCAGGGCCAGGAACTGGAAAAACTGATCGCCGTGCGCAGCAAATATCAGGGCTCCAAGTCAGCCGCTCCCATGCCGTTAGCGGTGCCAGACGGCAACGGGGATGGCAGCCGCAACGGGCGGTTGGGGAAGACTTTTGAATCGGACCCTGACGTTGCCTCGAAGCGCAGGCGCGTGCTCTCGCGCCAGCGCTGGTGAAATCATATCTTGCAACGCATCTTTGCTTCTAATCCCCGCCAATCCTGAACCTCATCCCCGCCCTGAAATTCGTGCCCAGCGCCGGATAGCCCACGACTTCCTGATACTGCTTATTCAGCAGGTTTTCAATATTCAGGTACGCAGTGACGCGCGAATTGAACGCGTACCACCCTCCCGTATCCACGCGTACATATCCGGCGGCGTGATTAATCCCGAACCCCAGGAAGTCTGAATCCAGCCGCCTGCCCACGAAGCTTCCCCCCAGATTTGCCCCCCACTTTCTGCCGAGATATGTAAGCAACGAACTGGCGGCATGTTTCGGCCGCCGCAGCAACGGATTCCCCGCGTCAAACAACGGATCACAAAAATTCGCCGGAGTACAAAGCGGGGCCTGAAGAATCTGGGTCGAGGTATAGATGTATGCCGTGTTCAGCAACAGCTTCGACCGGATCCTCCCTTGCACCCCAACTTCCGCGCCATGAGCCAACGACTGGTTCACATTGAAGAATTGCCCCAGAAAGTTGTTGGGGTTTGTGGCGAACTCAATCTGGTCATGGAAGAGATTATTGAAATACGTCGCGGTCAGAACATAGCGGCTGGCAAACAGGTTCTGCTGAAATCCTGCTTCAAAGGACCGGTTGCGCTCTGGCTTTAGAGCGGGATTCGCCACGTAAAAGGGAAGGCTGGCAAAAGTCTCATCGAGCAGGGGCTCTTTGAATCCTGTGGCGTAGGTAAATCGCAGATTCGTGCCGGAGAATATCTCACCGCCGCGCAACGCTTGCAGGGTAAGGGCGATCCGGGGAACTCCCGCGTTGCCGAAGGCGCTGTTGTGAACGAAGCGCGCTCCGACGATCGCTGACAAGCGCTTCCAGCTCAGCTGTTGCTGCCCATACACGTCATTAGTCAAGCGCTGGCCGTGGGTCAGCGGAGGAAAATCCAGGTCGCCGATGAATCCATTTTCATTTTCGACTCGGTAACCGATGGTGATCTCCGCCCAGCTTCTCTCCAGGTAATTGCCCTGATATTCAAACCCGGCCCGGTTCACGTCGTCCGACTGGTGCGAGGGAAAGTCGAACTGGAACCGATTCGCCTCCACTCGTGCCGGGTCGCCGGTGAGATTCAGTTCGGTGTATTGATAGTGATAGTCGAAGCCGGTAAAGCGATGTTGCCAGCCCGAGGGGCCATTCACGGTCAATTCCACGCTGCCCAGCAGATTGTTGAGCTGAGACCACTCATGGGGATCAGGTGGCAGCAGCGCATCCCCGTTGAAATTCCATTCTCCGGGCACGCCAGTATGACTATTCGAATGCCGAACTCGCACCCGAAGCGAAATTCGATCATTGAGGGCAACGCCGCCGTTTGCGCCCTGCAATGAAACGGAATAAGCATTGTTTATGCCCTGGCCATTCGTGTTGAACTGGTCGCCGAAGACGTTGTAGTCGAAGCGACCGCGCGCTCCGGCAAGAGACAGGTAACCATTCGCGGTCCCGAGATTGCCGCCGTCTGCGCCCAAGCGCAGCTCGGGCGTTTGCGCACTGCCGGTTCGTGTCCACACCTGGACTACGCTGGTCATGGCATCCGAGCCATACAGCGTGCTCTGCGCACCACGCAGAAATTCCAGGTGATCCGCCTCGGTCAGCGGAAGCGTTCCAAAATCAAACGTCCCTCCGGGCACGTTGATGGTGACGCCGTCCACAATGACTTTGTTGTACGTGGAGTCGCCTCCACGAACGAAGAGCGAAGCCAAGCCTCCGCGCTGGCCGGCGGTGTTGACGATGGCGCCTGGCAGAAAGCGCAACGCATCGTTGGCGGCCACCGGATTCATTACCTGGAGTTGCGCGGCACTTAGGCTCTCGACGCTGGCACCCGAGTTTTCGCTCGGCACCGGGCCGCGGGTCGCGCTCACGACCACGGTTTCAGCCGCCGGAGCGAGCCTGAGCTCCACGGTGATCAATCCCGAGGAAGCTGAGGAAACGTTCGTCGTCTGCGCAGCAAAACCGGGAGCGAGAACCAGGATTTGGTACGCTCCAGAACTCGTCGCCAGAAAAACCACCACTCCTTCCGCGGAAGTAGTTCCCACAGCGGCAGGCTTGGTGTCGCCAGCCTGAAACAATTGCACCTGAGCACCGGGGACAACCGCGGATTGGGGATCCACAACTTTGATTTTGAGTTCGGCGGCAGAAGCCGATGCCACCAGCAGAACACAGCAGACCACAACGCCTGAAAACCGCATGCACTCCTCCTTTGTCACGCGAAAGGGGTTGGTGTTGACGGTTCGCGCCGGTCTCCTGGCTTCGCGAGTAAGGACGCAGGCTGAACTTCAGCTCTGGCGTCCGGATGCCGCAACCAGTCTTCCCAGGTCATCTCCCAGTGACAGGTTGCGATTTCCTCGCTTACAGTTGCGCGGCAGCGCGGGATTCTCACCCGCTTCCCACCTCATCAAGTTGATGAGGACGCGCGAACCAAACAGGTTGAGAAAGAACAAATCAAGAACGAGGACAAATCTACTCGCCGGCGGCTGTGGAAGTCAACGCAAAGTGAGCCAACGGCTTTCAAACTGAGACTCCGGGACGGACAGGCTCACGTTTACGGCCGACGGGATTTCAATCGTCGCCTTCGGAGGAATAGAATCGTTACATGATTCCCCAAGATCTGCTCGACATTCTGGTCTGCCCGGCTTGCAAGAAACCGCTGGTTTTGAAGGAAAATGGAGAGAGCCTGCGCTGCGGCGAGTGCCGCCGGACATATCCGATCCGGGATGGCATTCCCATTTTGCTAGTGGATGAAGCCGTCACCGACCCCGCTTGAGAATAAGGCCCCGGGTCTTGCCTCGAACCGACTGCGCACCTTTTGGTCCCATTGCGACACAACTTGTCAGTCTCGCAGGATCGGTGTTTGTAGGCCTGTGCCCTACCCCTACTTGTCGCGGATTGCCGCAACTTACAGCGAAAAAAAGGGTTTAAGGAAACCAAAGGGCCTTCTGGCACGTATATGCAGACTGAGCCAGGATGCGGCAATGAAATTGCATGCAACCTAGTGAGCTGGGGTGAGTCTAATAAGGTAGAAGTGGGAAGGGTCGAGGGTGAACGGCCATGAAAGAGAGATTTTCCACTACCGAACTTACGGCTTTGCGGAACGACCTGCTGGGCGGTCTGATCGATTCGCGTGAGGCCGCTGAGCTCTTGCAGGTGTTCTTGATGGGACGCGGCTACGGAGTTTCGCCGCAGGCGGCGATAGATGCCGCTGGCCGGGTCGAAATGTCTGGCTGTTCCATTCCGGTGCTGCAATCCGAACTGGAAAACTTGGCGCTGGTCATGTAACGGTGACAGACTCGAAGCACTTGTCGTTGGGAGATTCAAAGAATCTAAAGATCTAGGGGGAACCTGGAACCAGGTGAGTCCCTGAAGATGACGATAGAGATAAGCCGGGCCAACCAGCCCGGCTTTCCCGTCTGTACAGGCCGATTAGGTCCGATTTTCGCAATGACTCCGCGCAACACGGCGATTTCTTCTTAACAGGCTTCGGGTTAGTAGAAGTCGTGGGAACTGGTTTCAGCGTGAGTGATTGCAAGCGCCAGGACATTTTGTGCCTTGACCGAGATGACGTTGTCCTGGTTCTGCAGGATTCCTTCGATCATCAGGAATTGCTCGGAACTTAACAAAAGACGATTCTTCTGAAATAAATCCGGCGTGATGATGGCATTAGCCACGCCGGTTTCATCCTCCAGACTTAAAAAAACAAAACCCTTCGCGGTTCCCGGACGCTGGCGGGCGATAACGCATCCTGCAATGCGTATGCCTCTGCCATTTGCAATGCAGCTGAGTTCCGAAGCCTTGCGAATCCCCAAAGAATCCATGCGCGCCCGGTGATATGCCATGGGATGCGGCCCCACAGTCATGCCCGTGCCGCGGAAATCCGCGATGAGTCGCTCCTCGTGGTTCATAGGGCGCAAAGGAGATTTGGAATCTGGCTCGGGCAGAGGATCGAGCAGCGGCCCGGATTGGCGTACGGCGCGCTCGACTTGCCAGAGAGCATCGCGGCGATGAAGAACCAACTTGTCCTCACCACAGAGACACAGAGGCACAGAGTCGTTGATTCCTGATTTTTCGAATTGATCTGTGCGGATCCGTGCAAATCCGTGGCTAATGATTTTGTTCTTCTCTGTGTCGGAGCTTGCCCTGAGCGTCTGTGGTGAATTAATAAAATTCAACGCGCCGATCTCTGCCAGAGTATTCAACTCGTCTTTGCGCAACTCAGGAACCCGATGAGCCAGATCGCCAAGAGAAATAAAAGCGGCACGATCGCGCTCTCGCGCCAATGCCTGAGCGGCTTCCTGGCGCAGACCGCGCACATAGCGCAAGCCCAGGCGGAGAGCGAATTTGTCCTGGCCAACGGCCAACGACGTACGGCCGACGACTAGTTCCAACGTACAGTTCCACTCTGACTTCATCACGTCAATCGGCAACACCTTCAGCCCGTGCCGTTGCGCATCTTTCACCAGCGTGGCCGGACGGTAAAACCCCATCGGCTGATTGTTGAGCAGGGCAGCCGTGAAAGCTGCCAGGTAATGACATTTCAGATAGGCGCTGGCGTAGGCGATTAAAGCAAAGCTGGCGGCGTGAGACTCGGGAAATCCATAAAGCGCGAACGAAGTGATCGCAAGAACAATTTGCTCCTGGCCCTCGCGCGAGATGCCATTCTGCTCCATTCCAGCGCGGAGCTTGGCTTCAATCTCTTTCATGCGAGCCTGCGAACGTTTGAACCCCATGGCCCGGCGCAGTTCTTCGGCTTGCCCGCCACTGAAATTCGCCGCTACCATGGCGATTTTTAACAATTGCTCCTGAAAAAGTGGCACGCCCAGAGTGCGCTTCAACACCGGTTCAAGCGAAGGATGCGGATAACTGACCGGCTCGCGTCCCTGGCGCCGCTGCAAATAAGGATTCACCATCTGCCCGACAATCGGACCGGGACGGATAATCGCCACCTGCACCACAATGTCATAAAAGCGTTTCGGACGCAGGCGCGGCAGGCACGACATCTGCGCCCGGCTCTCGATTTGAAACATGCCAATGGTGTCAGCTTTCTGCAAGGTCGAGTAAACTGCCGGATCATCCGCAGGCAAATGCGCTAAATCAACTTCCTCGTGGTAGTCATTGCGGATCAATTGCAGAGAATCTTCGATCGCCGCCATCATGCCCAGGCCCAGCAGGTCCACCTTAATAATGCCCAAATCGTTGCAGTCTTCTTTATCCCATTGCACCACCACTCGTCCCGGCATGGAAGCTGGTTCGAGCGGGACCACGGAATCGAGCTGTCCCTGGCAAATCACCATGCCGCCGGAGTGCTGCCCGAGATGGCGCGGCAAATCCTGAACGGCGACGCACAGCTCAAAATATTTGCGCAGGCGCGGATGATTCAGGTCCAGCCCCGCATCGCGGAAACGATGATCGAAGGTTTCGTTTTCGTCGCGATATTCCCAGGTGGAGACCGCAGCCGAAACTTTGTCGAGCGTCTCCGGATCGAAGCCCAGCGCCTTGCCCATTTCCCGCCCGGCCATGCGGCTGCGGTAGGTGATCACGTTGGCGGTCATGGCCGCGCCGCGCTCGCCATAGCGTTTATACAAGTATTGAATGACGCGTTCCCGCTGATCGCCACTGGGCAGGTCGAGATCAATATCGGGCCACTCGCCGCGTTCTTCGGAAAGAAAACGTTCGAACAGAAGCTCCATGCTAATGGGATCAACTGCGGTAATGCCGAGCGAATAGCAAACCGCGCTATTGGCAGCCGAGCCCCGTCCTTGCACCAGAATGTTTTGTTCGCGGCAGAATCGGACGAGGTCCCAAACAATCAGAAAATATCCGGCAAGCCTCAGCTTCTCGATTAATTTCAATTCTTTTTCAATCTGGCTGCGCGCGCGGTTTTCGAGATCGCTTGCGGCCCGGCCATAACGCTGTTGAAAGCCTTCGCGAGTGCGCTCTCTCAGAAATGACATCATGCTCTCGCCATCCGGCACGGGATATTTGGGAAACTGGTAGCCCAAATCTTTCAGTGTGAACTCGAGGCGTGAAGAAAGCTCGCTGGTGTTCGCAATCGCCTCGGGCAAATCGGCAAATAGTTCCTGCATCTCCTGCGGAGATTTCAAATAGCACTCGGAGTTTCGCGCCAGAAGACGTCCAGCCGCGGCGAGCGTGCAATGGTTGCGGAGCGCCGTAAATACATCGCAGATTTCACGCTCGCGCGCAGTGGCGTAGGAAACATCATTTGTCGCCAGTAAAGGGAGCCGAAGTGAGCGGGCAATTTCAATAGCAGCGCGATTACGCGCCTCCTGCTCACGATGAAAATGGCGCTGTAATTCCACATAAACGTTTTCGCGGCCAAAGATCTCCGTGAGCCGCGTAACCCAATAGAGCGCTCGTTCAATGCCGCCCTCGGCAAGGGCCATTGCCAATGGCCCATCATCTCCGCCGGTAAGACAGATGAGCCCGGCGGCGTGTTCCTGTAATTCGTGTTCGAGACCCGCGCCTTCCCCTTTGTTCGCTCGCAACTTCGTTTTCGTAATCAAGCGGCAAAGATTCTGATAACCGATGCGAGAAGAGACAAGAACAGGAAGTCTGAATTCACCACAGAGCTCCAGAGACTCAGAGTTGTTGATTCCCGATTTGTTGAATTGATCTGTGTCAATCCGCGCAGATCCGTGGCCGTTTTTCTCTGTGTCTCTGTGACTCTGTGGTGAAAAATCGCAGGTGATCTCCGCTCCAATATGCGCCTCAATCCCCGCCTTTTTCGCTGCCATGTGAAAACGCGGCGCGCCATAGACGCCGTCACGATCCAGCAAGGTCATCGCGGGCATACCCAGGTGGGCGCAGGTTTCTATCAGATGCTCAGGCAGGGAAGCGCCTTCCAGAAAGCTGAAAGCCGAACGAGAATGAAGCTCGACGTACATGGAATCATTGAGAAAGATTCAATCATCAGTCATATTCGCCTTCCAAAAACCATCGTCCGCTGAGCAAGTCGCGAACCAGGCGATAGAAAGCAATCGCAGCGTTTTGCTGCACGGCGATGTCCCACTCATCGCGTGCCCAACCTTCCTTCTCCCACCAGTCTCCGGAAGAACGCCACGGACCGGCGGCCCAGAGCACATCTCCTCTCGCGGCCGGATGTTTTGCGCAGTCAATAAAAGACGGAACTCCATTTCGCAGCGTGACTGACACGCGCCCTGGCGGACGAAAAATGCGCAGGGCGGTGACCAGATCAGCAGAAGGGTCGGCATTAAATTCGCCACGGCTCATTGAAGACAACTGAGCTGAACAATGGGAATGGTTTTTCTCGGTGCCGGAGCTTGCCCTGAGTGTAGCCGAAGGGTGTCTCTGTGGTGAAAACGGTTTATCGGGCGCGAAGCGCTGCATGCAAAACCCTTCCGGACGATGCGTATCCAGCAGTTGCAGCGAACCCACCTTGTCTTCCCCGACGATTCCCATAATCTTTGCCAGCGTAATCTCGAGTTTTTCCGGCTGAGGTGAAGGCGGAAGAAAAAGACCGTTCTGCGCCGCCCGCGGCCGCACCGGCTCTGCCGCCAGGTGAATCTTGATAATGGGAGCACCGGGAGGATGCGTCTTCAAGTCAAGCTGCAACAGCTTGAGAAACGTTCTCGAATCAAGTAACGGAACCGGAAGCCGCAGCGTGCGCTGAAAGATGATTGTCCGGGGACGGGGATCCTCGTAAGCCAGGGGCATATCATCGTCATCTCTGCGGTATCCATTTTCTAATTCCAGCTTCAGCCGCAATTCCTGTGTCGCCAGAGCCCGCGCGGCCAGGCGGTCGCAGAGTTGCTCCAATAATCTTCCCAACAGAAAAGCCAAAGGCTCGAGCAAAACCAGCGGATATTCCAACTCGACCGCTTCTTCAAAAATGAGCGGCGGCTCGACTGGAACCAAATTTCGGGAAACCGTGCCGCGGGCCAGTTGCTGCAAACGAACTCCCGTTTGCCCCAGGCGTTCGCTGAGAGCGATCTCCGGCAACGCCGCCAAAGCGCGCAGGTTTCGCACCCCCCAGCGTCGCAAAGTTTCTAAAATCTGGGCGGCATCCCGTTCGTTTTCCCCTGCGGTGGCATTTCCCGACATTACCTCTACAGGAAGACTTCCTAATTGCTCCGCCTCTTTTCCTTCAGCAATCACGGTGATGCCAGAGAATCCACGCGCTGCCAGCAAGGCAGTATCAGGGTTGGAAGCTACGGCAACGTTCGATTCCAATCCAAGATCAGAAGCAGAGCGCGCGATCTCGCGGGCGATTTTGGGCACTGGACCAAGCAGCGGCTCCAGGCCCGCCAGATCGAGCAGCAGCGTGTCGCTGGCCGCATCTTCCACTCGTGGAGAAAACGACTGCGCGCAATCCAGCAGCGCGGCATGAGCCGCCGATTCCTGCAACAAAGAGCAGGCACGCAGAGCAATCTCCGGACAGGTTTCCACTTGCAGCTTCGCCATTCCCGTCTCGATCCCAGCCTGACGCGCCCTTTCGTTCACCGCCAAAACTTTTTGCAGCGGAGCTTTGCCTTCGAGCACAGCCATTGCCAGCAAGCGCAACTCCGGCTCGGCGCGGAGCAGTGCCTCCACGGAAAAATTGGGAACGAAAATGCAGGCAAAGGGCATGGCAAAATTTCTTCATCCTATGCGTATGGCCTTTGTAGAGAGCACCGCCTTAGCAGAACCGGCCGGTTTGCGTTGCAGCCGCGAACGCAACAATTCGCCTTCTATATGGAGACGCTCCAAAAGTTGCGCATGGGAAGGCAGCGCACCAGATGGCTGAGAGCTGAAAGCTGGCAGCTTCTTCCTCGATGCTCCCAACTTCAGCAGCAGTGCGGCACAGCTCTGGGCAAGCGGCTCCTGGGTCATTACCAACAGCACCGTCGGCGTGTGCTCCACCGCGCGCTGGAACCGAAACCATGAGGTCAGCGGGATGCGACGAGCCTCCTTAAAAGGAATATCGCCAAGATCGATGGCCACCAAGCCAAATCCCCCGCTGTGCAGTAGCAGGTCGGTAACTCGCAACGCCTGTTGCAGTCGATCTTCTGCACATTTTTTCTTTTTGTCCGGGGCTAAAGAATTTGTGCCGCAAAATTTTCCCTTGCAGTCAGACACGCGCCGCGATTTTAGCCGCGTAGCGGCGAGAGAATGCAGCCCACGGCGTAAGCCGTAGGTGGCCAGCGGGAAATGATCAAGCCCCGAAGGGGCGGAAGAGTCGTTCTCACACAGGCTCGGAATTGCTGGATAGTCAGAAGTAGAAGAATTCCGAGTCCCACCAGAGCCTGCCCTAAGCGAGCGTAGCCCGTCGAAGGGGACGGTACTCATTCCGCAGCGCACCCACAATAATTTTTCAAAATCCACTCCCGCTGCCGCCGCCGACAACGGATCGAGCGCATTGCTTACGTCCACCAGTGCGCACACCTCCTGCCGCTGCGTCGCCGTCGCCAATGCCGCCAGCAATATGCTGGTGCGTCCGGAAGAGGCCGGTCCGCAGATCTGAGCAAGACATCCGCGAGGCAAACCGCCGCTAAGCTCGTCCAGCTCACGAATTCCGCTCGTAACCATCTCTGGCGTGGGACGTGCTTCCAGCCGCGAAGCAGGTTTCACCGCAGCCAGCTTGGGCATCGCAGACAGGCGTTCTAAAAGCAGGCCGCGGTCTTTCTTGCCGGAAAAAGCAAGAGGGAATTCCGTCGGGGATGAGGCGCAAACCAATAATGAAGACATGTTGGCCGACTGCAGGGATCTCAAATTTCAGGGAACAAAATTTCCAGCAGCGGGGACCCCAACCCTGCGCGGTTGTTACGCAAAGCGAGTATATTTCGCTTTTTATTCGCCTGTGGCATTATCCTTGCTGTCCGGGACTTTGTCAAGCAATTTTTAGTGGATCGTGAATGAGCCGACATGGAGTATCCCAAAGCGGATAGAGTCGGTTGCTGCACACTAAAACAGCGGCCCAAATCCCGCCTGCCCGCTTTGTTATAATCACTATCCGAGCCTGTGGCGCTATCGTCTAGGGGTTAGGACGGAAGATTCTCAATCTTCAAACCCGGGTTCGATTCCCGGTAGCGCTACCAACTCCCTCCTCTTAAATCTCAGCGCAGCGGGCAGAGCTTCGACCATCATTCACTGCCATACATCAGTAATGGGCTTGGCCGCGGCAGAGTGCCCTACATGGGGCAGGCGGTACATATCCTCGATGGTGCGCAGGACATTGTTGATCTTCTCGCTATATTGACCCGCCTTCACCATAGGCCAAACGAAAATCGTAGGGATCTGATTCACGGATGTTCCCTGGTCCTCATCCCAAGTCACGATCACAAGGCTGTTATTGGTCTGTGCCCAGGCGACATAGGAGGACAAATGGATCTGTCAAACTTCTATCGCTTTCCCCGGCAGATCCGGGGGCTCCCTTCGCTCGCGAATTCCATTGACTTCGCCTTTCGTTCGCTTACAATGAGGCCATGGCCATCACCAAGCGGCAACGGCAGGTTTACGACTACATTTCTGAGTTTGTGCAGAAGCATGGATATTCTCCCTCGTTCGAGGAGATGGGCGACGGGCTGGGGCTGAGTTCGCTGGCCACGGTGCACAAACATATTACGAACCTGGAGAAAAAAGGGCTGCTCACGCGCGACTACAATCGCAGCCGCTCCATTGATCTGTTGCCTCCCAAAGGACGGCTGAAGCAGGCCATGTCGGTGAATACGACGATGGTGCTGCCGCTGCTGGGAAGAATTGCCGCAGGTCAGCCTATCGAAGCAGTGCAGAATCCGGAGACGATATCGCTCGCCGACTTCGTGCGCTCAAAGGAGGTTTTCGTATTGGAGGTGCGCGGCGATTCCATGCAGGATGAGCACATCTTGAACGGCGACTACGTTCTGGTGGAAAAGGCCAGGACCGCCCACAACGGCGACATTGTAGTCGCGCTAGTGGAAGGCACCGACGCGACTCTGAAGCGTTTTTATCGCGAAGGTGACAACATTCGTTTGCAACCTTCGAATGTGAACATGCAGCCCATCATCAAACCGGCCGCGGTCGTCGATATTCAGGGCAGAGTGATTGGGGTCTTGCGGAAATACTAACCGCGCGCGCTTCCCATACCTACGAGGAATGTGTCATGCCGCGTCTTCCTGCTGCGCCGAGTCCCAACCTTGGTCAAGAAATGGCCCGGGCTTATCTCGTCAATGACCGCATGAACCAGCTTTTGCTGGAGCACCTCGACTCGCGGGCCTGGCGGGCGAAACTTCCCGGGCAAAACGGACGCACCATCGCCGACATTTTCGCTCATGTCCATAATATTCGCTGCAAGTGGCTGAGGCTTTCCGCCCCGCATCTGAAGTTGCCGGCTCGGCTGGACCGGCGCGGATGCACCCAGAAGCAGGCGCGGACGGTCCTCGCGGAGAGCGCCCTTCGTTGCTCCGAGATGCTGGCGGAAGCCCTTACCGCTTCCCAAGGCCGCGTGCAGAGTTTTCTGCGCGATGGTTGGGCCCGGCCGTGGCGTCCGGGGATAGCGATGTTTGCTTACATGATGACGCATGATGCTCACCACCGCGGACAAGCCTGCATGCTGGCTCATCAACTCGGCTTCCGTCTGCCCGTTGCGGTGGCCGGCTACGGAATGTGGGGCTGGGAAAAACTCTGGAAGCAGTGTGGTTTCGAACTGGCCGGTCCGAAGGCCAAATCCCGAACGCGCTGAATCGCAAATAAAAACGCCCAGAATTCCGGGCGTTTCTTTGTTTTAAGCGCCTTGAGCGGGCATCACCCTATGTGCTTGTCAATGGCCTTCTGGATGGTTTCTTTGGGAACGTAGCCGACGATCTGTTCCTTGACCTGACCACCCTTAAACACCAGCAGTGTCGGGATGCCGCGGACGCCGTAGCGCATGGGCGTGGCGCTGTTGCGGTCCACATCCATTTTGCCGACCTTCATCTTGCCCTGGTATTCGGTTGCCAGTTGGTCAACAATAGGGGCGAGGGCGCGGCAGGGACCGCACCAGGTTGCCCAAAAGTCCACTAAAACCGGAGTCTCGGACTTGAGCACATCCTGGTCGAAGTTTGCATCGTTTACCTCAATAATTCCGTTGCCTGCCATTTTCCCTCCCCTGAGAGTTGCCCGTGGTCGTGAAACGTTCGTTCCAAACGAACCGATTATCGTAACACTTCTATTTGATGCAGGTGAGGCTGATCGGTCGCAGGGGCTCTCCCCGTGGCTGCCTGTCAACGAGCCCTTGAATGCGGGGGTTGCCGACAGAATCCCGAAATGAAAAATGGAAATAAAAAAGCGCCCTAAACTTTTCAGTTCAGGACGCCTCGGCAGCCCTCCCCCAGAACTGCCAAACCACAACTGGATAGTAGGACAAGGCCTAATTCCTGTAAACGTCACTTAGGTAATACGTCCGAGTGGACAGGTAATCTTGTCTGGAGTCGCCGGGGTAATTGTCTGAGACTAACGTCCTCGGATACCAGATTTCCGCTAACCCCTTGGCCTTGAATAAACAAACCGGCTTATTACTCAAGGTCTGGCAGAGATTGCATTGTGGGGCGCGGATTTTTCAACAGGCACGGCGAGAGTGCTATTTCCTTTGCCAGGTCAGGCCGGCGTCGGCTGTGGTCCAGGTCTCCCGGCCGAGAACGGTGAGCTTGCCGTGAAGGGCATCGGCGAATTCGACGCCGAGAATATCTGCAGTAAGGTACTCGCCGTCCGCGACTGGCCGCACCTGCACCCAATGCTCGCCAGCGTCGGCGGAATGGTAGAGCACGCCACCGGAGCCTCCGACCCAAATATCCAAACCTGTGGCGGCAAGCGCCCGGAAGGCGGCTGAGCTCGAAATCTGGATCTGCTGCCAGGTTCTGCCCGAGTCGAGCGAACGCTGCAGAATACCGTCAGAGCTTAAGGTCCAGCGCGGGACAAGGGATGAACTCCGGGACATAGCACCGGTCTCGATCTGATTCGCGGGACTCTCGCTAGCTCCGGTGTCCGATGATCCAGCGACGGCTTCCTTGGCCCTGCCGGGAACAGCTTCGGCAGGAGCAGTCGCGTCCGCCATGAGCGTTGCCTCGGCCGTCCCTGTCGGGTCACCGCCGTGGGCCAGTTCTTCCTGATCCTCATCCGCGCTTTCGGTTGGCTTAGCCATGGACAGTTTTTGCGAGCGATGCCGCCGAGTTCCCACACTGGCTGCCGGTCCTAAATCCGCGCGGGCGGGAGCGCTTGACGTGGCTTTCTCTTGCGCAGCCTCGGGAGCGGTCTGGTGCCCATCTGAAACAGTCTCGGTCTGCCTCTGATTTCCGAGCCGCAGGGTGACAGCCGTACCGACAATGACCAGGCAGGCGGCCAGGGCTCCCCAACGCAATATCGGCCAACGCAGCCAAAGGGGAATATGGCTGGGTACGAGGACGGTGCCTTCGGCAGCCACCGGGTTCGGCGCGGCCAGCGAAACCACGTCGCGGCAATGGCCACACTGCGCGAGGTGTTCGAGAAGCTGAAGCCGATCTTGGCTGCTCAGCGATTTCTCGGCAAACCCGCTCAGCAGATTTGCATCAGGATGCTCTTCTGGCTGCGGGGCAACCTGCAATCGCCGTGTCACGATATCGGTAAAATTGGTCATTCCTGTCAAAATCCCTGCGAAAACCATCTCCGTCTCTTGGGCGGAACGTTGAATCAACCTGAACCCTTTCCCGCGGGGGATCCCACCTTCTTCTGAGAGAACGCCGGAGTGGAGCTTTCTTGCAGCCGGTTGCGAACATCCAGGTGCAGGTCGCGAACGTCCACGTCCAGCGCTTCGGTTGCCTGGCGTCGGCTCATGCCACTGCGTCCCAACCCCACCAGGATTTGCTTGCGCAAGGACTTAGTGAGTTTATCCACTTTTCGGCTGATAGTGGATTCATGCACACTCAGGGTCCGGGCGATGTCTGCCAGGGTTCGGTTATCCAGGAAATAGGAAGACAGGATGAAGCGATCTTCTGACGGCAAGGCTGCAAGCGCTTCATCAGTGGCAGTCTCTACTCGCGGATCCACGTTGGACACCGGCTCAATTTCTGCCGTGGCGAATTGCGCTCCATCTTCCGTTTCTTCGTCCAGACTGACTAAGCGGCGCTGGCGGCGATAGCGGTTGATGTGCTCCTGGGCCATGACAGTGCGCAGCCAGCCTTCCAGCGAACCGCGACCCGTATAAGAGGCGAGCTTGGAAACCCGTTGCCCATCGCGAGGCGCCATGCCGTAAAGATCGCCATAAATTGAGTCGGCTAGTTCGCGCGCGGCTGAGCTCTCTTTGGCAAGGTATCCTGCGATATCGTAGAGTTTCTGGCGATAGCGCAGCAGGAACGTTTCCCAAGCCCTTTCCTGGCCCGCAGCGCAGGCACGCGCTAAAACCAGCTCCTCGAGGCGAAGGCTGGCGTAAAGCCCTAGGATTTCTGATTGAGTGGCTTGGGGAGGAAGGTATTTTTTCGCAATCTCCTGCAAGATGCCGTCAAACTGCTCGCGGCTTAGGCCAAACTCCGGGCCTCGGCTCGTCCGGTAAAGCTCTGCGACGAACGAGTCCAACCCTGCCGGTGTTTCCCTTGAGGATTGGGCATCGCGTGGAGTCATAGCGGATAACTTCCTATTGGATGCTATCAATTTTACTGGACAAAGGCAGGAGGAGTTTCGTGCCTGGTGCAGTCAGGGAGCTAATCTGAAGCTTCGACCGCGGTTGAGCTGACGATTCGCGGTCCCAGCGGAAATCACCTTCGGAGCGAACCGCCAGTGGTTCGGGCTTGCCTGATAAACTGAGTGAGTTCGGCCCACGCGGCGTGTACTGTATGACTGCCCACGAATGGCATGCCGAGCAGAGTTCCCACTGCAACGGCGGCAAATGCTCGCCAGTGTCCGGCCGGAGGATTTACGGGCTTATCCTGAGGCAGGCTGGAGCATGGTTCCAACGAGGAGTCGGTGGACACAGTTTTGCCAGAGGGGGTATCTTCGAGGGCGCGCACTTTCGCAGTGTAGGTAGGCATCGGAGTGCGGTAAAGTTACTAACGGGTACTTGAAGGGTGACCGGTTGCGCGAAAAATTTGTAAGGCGAGGAGACACTTATGAAGAACACATTTTCAATGGCAGCTTTTTTGGCTATGGCTCTCCTTTTTTCGGCAATCCTTTGTCTGGCAACCCTGGCTACGGCGGCTGATTCCGGCTACCACATTATCCAGACCTACAAACTGGGTGGCGAAGGCGGCTGGGACTATTTGAACGTGGATAGCGCATCGCGGCGGCTTTACATCTCGCGCGGCACCCACGTGATCGTCATGGATGCCGATTCCGGCAAAGTGGTGGGAGATATTCCGGATACGCCGGGTGTTCACGGCATTGCGCTGGCGCCGGAGTTGGCGCGAGGCTTCACCAGCAATGGGCGTGAAGGCACGGTCACAATTTTTGACTTGCAGACGCTGAAGGTGATCAGCAAGGTCAAGGCGGGCGAAAACCCTGACGCCATTCTGTATGATCCCGCGACCAAACGGGTTTTCACATTTAATGGAAGAAGCCAGGATTCCACCGCGATTGACGCGGCCAAGGGTACGGTGCTGGGAACCATTAAGCTCGAGGGCAAACCGGAGTTTGCCGTCAGCGACGAGAAAGGCGGAGTTTTTGTAAACATCGAGGACAAGAGTCAAATCGTCGCCTTCGATGCGAACAAATTGGAGGTGAAGTCGCGCTGGGCGCTGGCACCGTGCGAGGAGCCGAGTGGGCTGGCGATGGATCGCAAGAACCGGCGGCTGTTTTCCGGTTGTGACAACAAGCTGATGGCGATTGTGGATGCTGACAATGGCAAAGTGATCACCACGCTGCCAATTGGCGATGGGGTGGATGCCACCTCGTTTGACCCCCGCACTGGATTGGCTTTTGCTTCGTGCGGCGACGGTCATCTTACGGTCATTCACGAGGATTCGTCAGATAAGTTTAGCGTGGCGGAGAGTGTGCCAACCAAGGCAGGGGCGCGCACCATGGCGCTCGATACCAAGACGCATCAGGTTTATACGGTGACCGCGGACTTCGGGCCGCCTCCTGCACCCACAGCCGAGCAGCCGCATCCAAGACGCACGATTCTGCCCGATTCATTCGTGGTTCTGGTGCTGGGCAGGTAACTCTCTTCGCCGAATCGCTCTGTTCTTCGCTATCCGGCAGTTGCGGTGACTTGCACAGCGAAACCGCTATTGCGTGAGCACGCACTTACTGTAAACTGTGCAGATCTAACAGGCGGCAAGCCATCATGAGCACTGCCGACGAGAAGTTCTTTCGTGCCCGAATTACCAAGCGGGTGGATTTGTCCCCGGATCTCTGGCTGATTCGCATTCGACCCGGCGGCGAATTCAAGTTTGTTCCCGGGCAATATGCAACTTTGGGGATAGACGGACCACTCAAGCGATCGGAGCGCCCTTACTCCATCGTATCGGCACCCTACGAAGATGAACTGGAGTTCTTCTTCGAACTTGTCCCTGAGGGCGAAACCACGCCGCCCATTTACCGATTGCAGGTCGGAGACGAGCTTTTGCTGCGCAAGATTCCCAAGGGACGATTCACGCTCGACACCCAGAGCGGCCGCAGCAATCATCTTTTGGTATGCACCGTCACTGGCGTCGCGCCCTTCGTGAGCTACGTTCGCACCCTCTACAGAGACTGGAAGGAAGGCAGGTTTGGCGGAGAACACACCTTGTTTCTGCTGAATGGCGCCAGCCGCTCCTGGGAGTTCGGCTATTGCGAAGAGTTGCGGACGTTCGCGCGCGAGGCGCCCTGGCTGCAATACGTGCCGACTGTCAGCCGCCCCTGGGACGATGAACGATGGCAGGGTGAAACGGGACGTGTGGATGACGTGCTCCGGAAATACGCTGACCTGTGGGGACTGGACGCTAGCAACAGCGTGGCCTATCTGTGCGGGCATCCTGCGATGATCGATCGCGGCAAGGGAATCCTGAAGCGGATTGGCTTCACCAAGGAAATATTGAAAGAAGAGGTTTACTGGATTCCGTCAAAGGCAACGCACCCGCCGCAGAAGGAAAGAATCGCATCGTAGAACGGGGTCTCGCAGACTCCACAGAACGTTTAGTTATCCGGGGCTGTTTCGAGATACGCGACCAACGCTTCGTATCCGGCTTCGCTTACTGTGCTGTTACCGGCGGTCACCGGACAATTGCTGGTCGGAGCGGTGAAACAGTCCGCCACAGCCGCTTCAGCCGTCTGCAGAACCGTGTCGCTGTTGTCATTGAGCAGGTCCAGGTCCGCGCCAGCGCCGACCAGGCTTTGGACGATATGAAGGTCCCCGACCCAAGCCGCATCGTGGGCAGCTGTCCACATGTTGAATGCCTGATGGTTAACGTCGATGCTTGGGACGGTCAACAGGTAATCGGCTACCGCGTCCTGGCTGTTGAAAGAGGCAGCCAGCAGCGGGGTCTTGCCGCGCAGCGTGTCGGCTTGGTTCACGTTCGCGCCGACACTGACTAAATAGGTGACAACATCCACGTGGCCGTTGGCGGCGGCGGGCTCAAGCGGAGGCGCGCCCCCGTCGTTTGAATTGGCAAAATTAACGTCGGCCCCGGCTGCTACATCGGCTTCGACTGCCGAAAGATTACCGTTGGCAGCGTCGGTCCAAAGCTGCTGGTCGATAGCCGAGGGAGCCGCCGGGGATGAACTGGATGGACTGGATGAACTGCTTCCACCGCAGCCCAACAACAAACCGGCTGCAAGGAGCGTAAGGGGCAACAATGGTTTCATTTTTCCTTGATAGAGCTGCTGGCAATGTATATGAAATGGAGTTCGACGAAGAGGATATCTGTTTGATGCCGCGAGTCTCGGTCTGAGTTGCTACAAGAACGCGAGCCTATCAAAACAACCACAATGCCGCGAAGTGGCTCTTAAGCGCAAGATACTCGAAAGGACCTACAAAAGCACGATTCGGGAGTCTCGGCCACGACCCGGGGTACCCCTCCCCCCTGCCCTCGAATCCAGAAAACAATCGAGTTGTTGGTACACCACCTCTCAAATCTTTGAGTTTGCGGAACTTATTTGCAAAATCTTGAGCGAGTGAGACTTACGCTCTTCAGGAATTTTCATCACTCAAAACAATCAGAATGGCGCGAAGTGGATGTGGAACGCAAGACCTCGAAAGTGGACTCCACGAAAGTAGGTATTGGAGTTCCGCGTTCACTCTGTCTCGCCTCTTCTGTGAGACCTGGGAAACCCACGGGTGCCGCTTGTATCCCTACAATCCTCATGATAGTGTATATACAGATTCGCCATTACGAAGGCTGCCGTGGAATTTGCCTGGGACGAACGAAAGAACCGGGTCAACCAGCGAAAACACTGCATCAGCTTCGAGACTGCCGTCCTGGTGTTTGACGACCCTCACCACTTGACGACGCAGGACCGGGACGTGGAAAGTGAGGCGCGCTGGCGGACGATTGGAATGGTGAACGGCCTTCACGTATTGCTCGTCGCTCACACCGTCAGTGAGGACGTGATTCGCATCATCTCGGCACGAAAGGCAACGCCTCGCGAACGAAGCATATATGCGCAAAACAACTAAGAACGGAAAACTGAAGCGCATGTCCAGACGGGTTCTCACTCCCAGGCAAAAGAGGGAACTGGCGGCTCTGGCTTCGCTGCCCGATTATCAAATCGATACTTCCGATATCCCGGAGCTTCCGCCCGGCGCATGGAAGGATGCGGTTCGCGGCAGGTTCTATCGCCCGGTGAAGCAGGCCGTCTCCATGCGGCTGGACGCCGACGTAGTCGCATGGTTGAAGAAGCGGGGCAAAGGCTATCAGACCCGGGCGAACAGCATCTTGAGGCAAAGCATGCTCGCCGATACCCGGCGGGCCTGAGAAGTCGGGATGGGACAGCCCACCTGTGCCCCTCGCCAAAATAAGTTAGCGATCCACGTGGCTGGGGAATCCAATTGGAATGAAGGTTTCCAACCGCATCATCACCTTTGTCCTAATTTTGCAGTCGGTTCTTCTCTTCACCCATTTGCTGGTATATGAGACGTGGACATTCTCCCCGACAACCGGTCACACTCCTGGCCCGCTCTGGCTCAAGCTGCTGCTGGGCTTCCTGGCACTGACGTTTGTTCCAGCTTCGGTTCTGGCGTTTCGTTACACGAATGCTGCGGTGCGGCTCTTTTATAGAATTGCTGCGGTATGGGCGGGACTTCTGAGCTTTCTCGTTTTCGCAGTGGCTTGCTGCTGGATTGTGTTCAGCCTCGCGTTCGCGATTGGCCTGAACGTTAACTTCCATCTTATGGTGGAGATTCTCTTCGGAATCGCATTGGCTGCCGGGACCTATGGGGTGTTCAACGCAAGCTGGACAAGAATCACCCGCGCCACAGTGCGGCTCGCGAACCTGCCGGCTGCCTGGCGCGGACGAAAAGCCGCGCTCATCAGCGATCTGCATTTGGGGCATATACGAAACGGCAATTTTCTGCGGCGCATGGTTGCCACGATTTCGCGGGAAGCCCCGCACGCAATTTTTATTGCCGGCGATTTGTATGACGGCACGGCCATTGACGCCGCCCGGGCAGCCGAGCCGTTGAGCCAACTGACGGCGCCACACGGCGTATATTTCGTCGCCGGTAATCATGAGCAATTTCGCGATGACAGCAAATATCTGCGTGCCATTGAGGCAGCCGGCGTGCGCGTGCTCAACAATGAAAAGGTGGAAGCCGACGGTTTGCAGATTGTCGGCGTGCCGTATAAGAACGCGTGGCAGCGCAATGCCTTTGCGTCGGTGCTCCAGGCCATTGGTTTGGACCGCAACCGCGCGAGCATTTTAGTGACCCACGCCCCGGACCATCCGGAAGTCGCCGAGTCTGCGGGCATTTCTCTGCAACTTTCCGGACACACCCACCTCGGTCAGTTCATCCCCTGGAGCTGGATCGCGCGGCGTATCTACCGGCAGTTCGTCTATGGCCTGAGCCGCATCGGCAACTTGCAGGTCTTCACTTCGAGTGGAGCCGGAACCTGGGGCCCGCCGCTGCGCCTGGGATCGAATCCCGAGATTGTGGTGTTGCAGTTCGAGTAGGGTTTTTCGCCAGGGTACCCCCTACCCCCCTCCCCTCGAATCTAGAAAACAATCGAGTTGTTGGTCCACCACCTCTCAAATCCTTGAGTTTGCGGAACTTATTTGCAAAATCTTGAGCGCGTAGTAGTTACGCTCGTCGAGAATCTTCGGCACTCAAAACAATCAGAATGCAGCGAAGTGGATGTGGAACACAAGACCTCGAAAGTGGACCCCACGAAAGTAGGCAAGTGCCCCCAATTCTTGAATGAAAATGGGACGCCCCACTTCTCGCCTCTTTCGCGGGAAGTGGGGATTTTTCAGCCGGCTCGGCGAACACTACTTCTTGACCGGTTCTGCTGCTGGCCGCGCTAAACCGGTTAAGCGCTTTTGCGGGCGCAGCTTGTTGATGTCGAATGGGGTCGCATTTTCCCGCCTGCTTGCTTCCATGTCTTTTCCAGGATCGGGATCATTGGTGTGATCTGCCAGGCGGATGTTCTCGTAGTTCTTGCGCAGCGCAATGATCCGGTAATCGAAGGTGACGTTGGAAGTTCCGCCGCCCAGTTCGTGCACCTCGAACGAAGTTGCGGTCTTATGGGTAACGTAGAGGCCTTTGCAATCTCCATTGGGCGTGAGATAGACGTGGTAGTTCCGTTCGGTGTTCACGGTTTGCGCGAAGTCAGCGTCAAGCGTGATTGTGGCAGAGCCACTAGACAACTGCTCGGAGCCGAAATCTTCAAACCAGTTCTTGGGAGACTCGACGGCATAGAGCGCGACCTTACGCTGGCCGCCATCGAGGGGAACAATTGCGCTCTTCGATCCAGTGCAGTTTATGTCGCCGTACCCGTCAATAACGCAGCTCCCGCTGAAGCTGCCGGCAAAGAGAGCCGGCCCGCCGAAACTGACGTTCTTTACATAAAGGGTGTAGTACCCGATACTACTGTTGAAAAACTCCGCCGCAGTCCCGTTGTCGGTTGTACCCAACACGCCAAATTCGCTATATCCCAGGGTGTTGTTGGCCCCGCCGTCACCCCAGACGCCGGCGCAGCAGCCAAACGACCCTTCGCCGCTCTGAGTGGTCTGGTTCTGACCGTATACTCCGGCCCCGAGATTGCTAGGTGTTTCCCCCATAACCCCTATGGTCTTGTGGGTTGACCCGGTTTGCGTTCCCAGAACTCCCGGCGCAAAGTCAGCGTCATTGGTGCTTTCGCCCCCTACGCCGATTCCGCCACCTTGAGCCAAGCCGTAAACGCCCGCTGTGCCAGACGTCGTGCCATACACGCCGGTTCCGTTCGTGGCGGAACCGTATATTCCCGCCCCGCCGGAGGCCGCGCCATATACTGCGGTACCACCCGCAGTGCCGTTGGAGCCGTAAACGCCATAGCCGCTCGAATCTGCCGTGCCGCCAACCACGCCAATAGAACCGCCAGAGGTTGCGGTCGAGACGCCGACCACTCCAGCGCGACCGGCGTTGGTGGCATAGGAATCCAGGCCGTCGAAGTTGCTGGCGGAGACGATGGTTTGACCGGCGGTGAAGGTATTGAACCCCGCCAGCAACGGCACCTTCGTGGTGTCCAGGTTCAGCGTGACAGTGCCGGTGGTACCGCCGCCAATGAGGTCTGCTCCTGCGGTGACGCCGTTGATCGTCCCCGTGCCTGCGGGCCCTTGCGGACCTTGCGGTCCCGCGGGTCCAGCGGGCCCGGTGGCTCCAGTTGCGCCCTGTTGGGCCAGCAACGCCCATTGCGTGGGACTGGTATTCGGCTGATTGCCAATGTTGCCGTTGGTCAGTGAAACGTAGCTCGATCCGTTATAAAACACTGCCGTCCCCAGGCTGTAGGTAGTTGCGTTTGACCATGTGCCCGCAAAGGTCGCGGGTGGACCTTGTGCTCCCTGCGTTCCTTGCGCTCCGGTTGCTCCCGTCGGACCCATCGGACCGGTCGCGCCTGTCGCACCTGTGGCACCTGTCAGTCCTTGTGTTCCCTGTGGGCCGGTTGCGCCGGTGGCACCGGTCGCGCCGGTCGGACCTTGCGGTCCGGTCGCCCCCTGCGGTCCTGCGGGTCCAGTTGTTCCCGCAGGGCCTTGCGGACCCGCTGCGCCGGTGGGACCTGTAGCGCCGCTGGCTGAAACAAGCTGCCAATTCGGATTGAGAGTCGAGGGCTCCGAATCCAGATTGGGAGCGACTGCAAGCCAGAACTGTCCGCCATCGCTTACCGCGTCGTCCACCTGATAATTCACCGAGGAAACCCAGCTTCCCTGATTGTTGATCCCCTTCGCGGCCAGCAATTGCCAATTGGGATTGTTGTTGCTGGGAGCCGAATCGGTGTTGGCGATCAGCGCGATCCATGACGATCCCCCATAGCCGACGGAATCGTTGATCTGATAGGCGGTGGTCGAAACCCACGTCCCGCGATTGTTCACTCCGGCTGGTCCAGAGGGTCCTTGCGGACCTACAGGACCGATTGGACCGGAAACACCTTGCGCGCCTTGTGGGCCTTCAGGGCCTTGTGGTCCGGGCGGGCCCTGCGCGCCGTTGCCCAGGAACACAATGTCCAACTCAGGCGGATGGCTGGCCGCCGTATTTTCCTTGCTGTCGAAGCTCGCAGACAGAGGGCTGTTGGCGACCAGCGCAATCCCGTCGTTGGCCTGAGTTCCATTGAGCCACGCGTCCACCGCCGAGGTGATATCAATGACGATGTAATCGTGGACCTGTGACTTGGCCAGAGAAACGTTACTCGCGACGGTCGTGCCCATGGCGGGCAACAGGTTGCCGGTGATCGTGGTCTCCGTCCACGCCCCATCCACGTAGTTAATGTTGAAGCTCCCCGCCGTGCCCACAGCATTGACGTAGAGTTTCAGGCTGGCCTTGGCGATGTTGGCGCTGGTGTAGCCAGATGGAATCGCCGACAGATCGAACTGAATGTAGGCCGTCTGGGAGGCGCTTTCGACGTTGAGCGTCATTGCGCTTCCAAAATTTGTGGTTGGAGAAGCAGTGTTGGTGTAAGCGTCAGCGCTGGGCGTAAGCTGCCCGTAGGCCGCCGTCGCCATCCATGCCAGCAGCGATAGAGCCAGAAGTGCAACGAAGCGCGGTTGAATCCTGAAGTTTTTCATAATCTCCTCCGAATGTAGTTAAGCGTTCGTTGTCAAATTTGAGTTCCTGGTGCTGTCCGCGGTCTGATGCCATCGGCGGATGTCCCATCCGTCGAAAACCGCGACGGATGGGGCAGCCTCTTTCGCGGTGGCGCAAAGGTGCGCCGCCGGGCGGCTTACTGCGTGCTCACCGCATTGCCGTACACCAAAGTTCGTCCCGTGATCTGCTCATACTCTTCGGTGGAGGCCGAGCAGGTGCCGTTGGCGCTGCTCGCCGTAATCAACGGACGCACCTGCACTCGCTGGCCGAAGCCGTTTACCAGCGTGTTGCCATTCAGCTCGAAGTACGAAGTTTGCCCCTGATTCAGGGTCACGCTCGGTCCCGTGCTGAGCGTGTTGCCATTGACGTCGAGAAAGCTGAGTTGCGCCTTGCAGGGAGCGTTGGCATTGCCGGAAATGCCTTCCAGGTTCAGGCGCACGGTCTGGAGCAGGCCCACGCCCAACATGCCGAATTGGGTCGGCCCCGGGTTGTTCTCGCCGAACTGGACCGGCCCCGGACTAACCAACACCCGGCTGAAGCCGGTGAGGTTGTCGAAGACCTCCGCCGTGGCCAGGCATCCGGCGATGCTGCCGCCAGTCTGATTGCTGGCATTCATCACCGGAAGGATTACCGTCTGTTGCGGCCCCGGACTATTGGTCCCGTAATCGAGCGAGGTGGCTTGTCCGGGATTCAGCAAAACACTCTGCCCGGAAGCCAGAATGTTGCCGTTCGCGTCAGTGAACTCCAACTGCACAGTGCAGGGAGTGGGTGGGAAGGCTACCGCGTTCAAACGTGCAGTTTGACCTTTCACGATGCCCATGGTGCCGAACTGGACCGGCCCCGGGCTGTTCTCGCCGAACTGGACTGGCCCCGGATTAGCCATGGCAAAGGTGCTGCCCAAAAGTTGGCTGTACACTTCCACCGAGGGCTGGCAGATGCTGACCGTGCCGATTGTGGGTGTGAAGACGGGCTGCACCTGGGCACGCTGGCCGAAGCGTTTTACGAGGGTGTTGCCGTTCAGATCAAGAAACGCGCTCTGCCCCGGCGCGAGGTTTACATTCAGGCTGGAGCCGAGCGGATTGCCATTGGCGTCGTCGTAACCGATTATTCCGATGCAGGAGTTGGAGGCCGCGCCGGTCACGCTCAGGCGCACGCTTTCGAACAGCCCCACACCAATGCTGCCGGGCGCCGACGGCATCTGAGTCGGCCCCGGACTTGCGAGCACGGGGTTTTCATCGACGACAAAGCGGGTGTAGCCGGTCAGGTTGTCGAATACTTCGGCGGTGCCCAGGCAGCCAGTGTTGCCGTTGGCGTCGAGGGTCGGCTGGAGAAAGGGCGTAATTTCCGTGCGCTGAATCGGCCCCGGACTTGTCCAGCTAAACGATGTGGACTGTCCGGGCTGCAGGCTGAGGTTCGATGTACTCAAGATATTTCCGTTGGCGTCGAGGAAATAAGCCGTCCCATTACAGGAGTAGGGCGCGATGTCCTGCACGGTAAGCAGGGCGGTTTGTCCCCGGACGAAGCCGACCGGCCCGAAGCCGCCCGAGCCTGACGGAGAGTTTTGCGCTGCGGCCAGCACGCCACAGCCGAGTGCCAACACGAGAGTGAGACTACGGTTAAAAAACTTCACGAAATTTCCGGTGCGAGTGTGCATAAAATCCTCCTTGAGAAAATGGGTTGAGTTTGAATCGCTGGGTGCGACTGCATAGCCGGTGCTTTGAAAACGGCAGGGAGCTGCAGCTCCCTGCGGTCCGGCCGCGTGGGACCCCCGCACCGGAGGGCTGCCCCTCGACCGAAGTGATTCTTCCTGCCTGGTTCGAAGTGCGCGAGCCTGGCAAACTAGGCTTTCCGTTTTGTCGTTTTGCACGTTTTACCCTCACGGAACGGGCCGGTGCAGCCGGAGGCGCAGCAGAACTGCTGCTGGAAGAAACTGCCAGTTCACGCGTCCGGTGCGACGCGACGGCAGAGTGTCGCAAATCAGAGCGGACGTCAAAGGGCTTGGTTGTGGCATGCGTGTGTCCTGATAAATGCTTGTGCAGCAGTAGGTTCCCAAATCTTGTGGCCCGCGTCGCCTGATGTGCTAGACTTTGCGGCCAGAGGGGTGAGTGCTCGTGTGGTATGGAGCCACCAGTCTTATCTAAGCGTGTTTACCGATTTGGTCTCTTCCAGGTTGATTCGGACGGCAGAAAGTTGCTGCGCCAGGGCGCGCCCGTCAAACTTCAAGAGCAGCCCCTGCGCGTGCTATGCCTGTTGTTGGAGCGTCCGGGAGAGATCGTTACCCGGGACGAACTGAGGCAGACCCTTTGGCCAAGCGGCACCTACGTCGAATTCGACGGCAACCTCAACTCGGCGCTGAAAAGGTTGCGCTTTGCGCTCGGCGACGACGCCGATAATCCCATCTTCATTGAAACCGTTCCCAGGCACGGGTACCGTTTCATCGCGCCGGTCACATGCGAGCCGCCGCCTGAAATCGAGGCAGGCACGCAACCAGCAACAACCTTCAAATCCACGGGATCGAAGACTGCGGCACATAGCGGTCCTTCGCAGTCACGCTTCCGGCTTTGGCCAGGTTGGGTGCTGGCGGCGATTGCCGTTCTGCTCTTATGGGTGGGGTGGCGCTATATCAGAAGAAGCCAACCGAGCCCCGAGACGAGCCGGAAAGTGATCGCCGTTCTTCCCTTTTCCAACGAGGGGGCAGGCCCAGATTTCGACTATCTGCGCTATGCAATTCCCAACGATCTGGTGACGGATCTTACCTACGCGCGCTCGGTAACCGTGCGCCCCTTCGCTTCGACCAACAAGTACGGCTCTCAACCCGCGGACCCGGAGACAGTGGGAAAAGAACTACGAGTTACTCACGTGGTGGCCGGAGGATTCCTGCTGGATAAAGACAAGCAGAACCTGCGGGTTAACCTGGAATTAGTGGATGTTGCGCAGAACCAACCGGTTTGGCGAGAGGAGGTCACAATATCGCCGCAGGAACTCGTGGCGCTGCATGGCAAGCTGGCGGTTAGCGCCGCGAAGGGGCTGTTACCGGCCCTCAACATCTCCAACGACCCCACCGCTGCAGTGCCCACGCCAAAGAATGAGCAGGCTCTGGAGCTGTTTCTGCACAGCTTGACCATCCCTCTCGATCCCGGACCCAACCAGCTTGCGATTGAGAAGTTGGAACAATCTGTCTCCCTGGACAGCAGTTACGCGCCCGCCTGGGGAGAGCTGGGTTGGCGCTACTACATCGATTATCACTATGGAGACGGGGGCGAGGCCGCGGTGAACAAGGCGCTGCAGGCATTCAAGCGGCAGTCCGAGATTGATCCGAACATGCCCGCAGTCTCGACCACCATTCGCGTGGAGCAGGGCGACTTGGGTGGCGCCTACGATCAAGCTGCGGACTTTTTGCGAAGGCGTCCCGACGTCTCCCTGGCTCATTACTGGATGGGTTATGTGTTGCGATATGCCGGGCTTCTGGACGAAGCCGGAAAGGAGTGCGATGCAGCCCTTGCCCTCGATCCGGGATTCAACCTGTTCCGTTCGTGCGCTAATCCCTTCATTCTGCGGGGTGATTACGAACATGCGATCAGATACATTCGGCTTGATGAGAATTCAGGGGTTGGAGCACTGTTACGAATGATGATCGCCCTGCGCAAGGGAAACACAGCGGCTGCTTTGGCAGAGACCCATGCGGTATCGCAAACCGGGTACCGGTTCGCCGACCTGGTCCGCATTTACCTGAACCATGGGTCGGAGGCAGAGTTAAGCAAGGCGGCTGCTGAAGTCGAGGCCGACCCCAGGTACTCGCGGGATGCTGAAGAGCTGTACCGCAACGCTGAGGCACTGAGTTTTTGCGGACAGCCGGAGGCGGCGTTTCGGCAGTTGCGCAAGGCCATCAAAGGGAACTACTGTTCTTATCCTGCCATGGACAAAGATCCGTTGTTCGATCCCATTCGTCAGCGGCCGGAGTTCGCCGAATTGCGCCAAACTGCCATCCAGTGCCAGCAAAGTTTTCTGGCTCACCGCCAGCAAGTGGATGCGACATTACAGGCGAGCCGTTTTTGAGTTGACGACTCAGCAGCCGTTTTTCACGCCGAACGCCAAATACCCGGAGTCGAAAAACCCGCCGTACGCCAGATTGTAAACGCCCTTGCTGATGTGGCCGTTGCTGGCGCGAGCGGTGTACAGAAGGAACTCCAAAGTGCTGCCCGCCGGTGCGGGGATAGTCACGGTGAGGAGCCCATCGATGACTTGGAATTGGCCGGGATATGTGCTGTTCTCGGGGACCAGCACGGCCGAGCCGCTGTGCGGCCAGCCGGCGCTGCCGTCGTCGGTCAGGGCCACGCAGGCGTTAACACTCATTGTGAATTGGGCGGGTAGTGAACCTGGGGCACCCGGCAGGAGGGGATTTGGAGGATGTGACGGATGAACCGGTCTCGTCCATCAGAGCGGTGGACGGGAAAGCCCCGGCATGTCACCTTCCTTTGCGAGTCACATTCCTCGGGTCGCTCCAGCGCGCAAATTGTAAGCCTGGAAACAGCCCTGGGCGCTTGAGGGGCCGACTAGGGTGGGAACCCGTCCGCCATCCACTTGGCGAATAGTTCAATCCGAGATTGCTGCCAAGGACCCTCTCCTCTTGGTGGAGGGGGCGGCATTACGGCGCCGCCGATTCCACGAATGCGATCATAGATGGCGCCAGCGTGCTTCTTGACGTCATCGTAACTTCCCAGGTTGAACGCCTTGCTCATGCCTTGAATGTCTCGTTCCGTAAAGAGCGGGCGAATGTCCATTTGAAAGCTCGTCGGTTTCGTCATTGCGCCTCACAGGTATCGCATTATACAGATATCGCCGCCTCCTAGGCGCGTGGGGAAGTTCTATTGCATGCGCCATTCCTGCTGAGGGGTGCCCCGGCACACTTGATTCAAAGCTGGCGCGTTCTGTGCGCTAGCGTGGGAGGCAAATCTGCGGAGACCGAAGCGCCTGAAACAACCCCACTCAAGCGGAAACCGGGCTTGAGTGGGTTACCCGTTCTCGTCTCTCATTCAAAACGAGTCGCAACCTAGCGGCGTCCCCGATATCCGGGGAGGGCGTGTTCAGCTTTTCCTTCATGGCCGGCGTCGCCGACGTTGCCTCGCCCATCCCGCGCCTCGTTTGCCTGGAAGTGGTTGAAGCGCTGCGCCCCGCGCTCCGGCACTGGTCCAGCGTAACCGTGATGAGGATCAAAGCGGTTATCGACATGGCCGTAAAAGGCGTGAGGACCATGGAACCAGGGGCCAGCTCCGATAAATATCCCGCCAACAAACCAATCGGGCCCATAGTAGCCGTAAGGAGCACAGTCATATGGCGCATAGTCGAAGTAACCGTAAGGGCACACCGGGGCCGGTCCGATGTTTATGCCCACGGAAACCTGGGCTCGCGCCACAGGTGCACAGCATAAGAGGCCTGCCATGAGAGCTGCGAAAGCAAGCGCATTGATTTTGCACATAGTTTCTCCTTGATTCCTACAGAGGTTCAATTTGGACAACTGAGCGCAGCATAATACCTAAGGACGAGTACCGGCAAGTCGCCTGTGGGAAGTGATCGCAACCTGCTCCCGGTTGGGAAATTCCCGGAAGTGACTGTTAACAGTTCTCCCAGTAGGCGTTTGACCGCTTTTTCAACCCGCCTGTAAGATCAAAATTCAGCCTTTAGCTTTCGGCTCTTAGCTTTTAGCCAGATCATCCGGCGAATGCCTGCGAACTGGTAATGCAAGGTTCAAGCTAAGAGCTAACAGCTAAGAGCCAAGAGCCGCGTCCCCATGCCCCACGATCTTCCCAAAGCGTACGAGCCGGGCGCCATCGAGGCGCGCTGGGCGGAGTACTGGATCAAGGAAAAGCTGTTTTCGGTTCCCACTCCGCCGCCGAGCCCACAAGAAAAAGCCCAGCCGGTGTTCACGCTGCTGTTGCCGCCTCCGAACGTGACTGGACGGCTGCACATGGGGCACATGCTGAACCAGACGCAGATGGACATTATTGTGCGCTGGCACCGCATGCGCGGCTTTCTGACGCTGTGGCTGCCGGGCACCGATCATGCCGGCATCGCTACGCAGATGATGGTGGAGCGGCAACTGGCGAGCGAGGGCAAGAAGCGCCGCGACATGGGGCGCGAGGCGTTCGTTGAGCGCGTCTGGGAATGGAAGCGGCAATACGGCGGAGCGATCACCGAGCAGATGCGGCGGCTGGGCGCGTCGGTGGACTGGGACCGCGAATATTTCACCATGGACGAAAATCTTTCGCGCGCGGTGCGCGAGGTTTTTGTCCGGCTGTACGAAGAAGGCCTGATTTATCGCGGGAAATATATTGTGAACTGGTGTCCGCGCTGCGGGACGGCGATTTCGGATCTCGAGGTCAAGCACGAAGAGGTGCAGGGAAAGTTGTATGAGATTCGTTATCCGGTGGTGGGGAGCAGCGAGTTTATTACGGTGGCGACGACGCGTCCGGAGACCTTGCTGGGCGACACGGCGGTGGCGGTGAATGAGAAAGACCCGCGCTACACGCATCTGCACGGAAAGAAAGTCTTGCTGCCGCTGATGAATCGGGAGATTCCGATTATTACGGATGAGTTGGCCAATCCGGAGTTCGGGACTGGGGCGGTGAAAGTGACTCCGGCGCACGATGCCAACGACTTTCAGGCGGGATTGCGTCACAATCTGCCGCAGATTGACGTGATGGACGAGCAGGCACGCATGAACGCGAAGGCCGGGCCGTATGCGGGGTTGGACCGGTTTGAAGCGCGTGAGCGGGTGCTGGCGGATTTGCGGGAGCAGGGGTTCTTGGTCGGGGAGAAGAATTACGTCATTGCCTTGGGCAAGTGCGACCGCTGTGGGACCGTGGTCGAGCCGCGGCTTTCGACGCAGTGGTTTATCAAGATCAAGCCGCTGGCGGAGCCGGCCATCGCGGCGGTGGAAAGCGGCGAGATCGCGATCTTTCCGGAGAATTACAAGACGATCTATCTGAACTGGATGCACAACATCTACGACTGGTGCATTTCGCGGCAGTTGTGGTGGGGGCATCGCATTCCCGCGTGGCATTGTTCGTGTGGGGAAATCATTGTGGCGCGCGAGGCGCCGACGGCGTGTTCGAAGTGCGGCGACTCGAAGCTGACGCAGGATACTGATGTGCTCGACACCTGGTTCTCGTCGGGATTGTTGCCATTCACCACGCTGGGATGGCCGGAACAGACGCGCGATCAGGAGGTTTTTTATCCGACGACGCTTTTGATCACCGCGTACGAAATTTTGTTTTTCTGGGTGGCGCGCATGATCATGTTCGGCTGCCACTTTATGGGTGGTCACAAGCAGGAAGCCCTGATCAAGCAGGCCAGTGGTTGGGGTGACAAGAAAGATGACAGCGTGCCATTTCGCCGGGTTTACATTCATGCGCTCGTGCGCGACGCCGAGCGGCAGAAGATGTCGAAGACCAAGGGCAACGTGCTCGATCCGCTTGAAGTGATCGAGAAGTATGGAACTGACGCGACGCGGTTTACCCTGGCGGCGATGTCGTCGCCGGGAACGGATATTGCGTTTAACCCCAGCCGGACGGAGGGTTATCGGGCGTTTGCCAACAAGATTTGGAACGCGGCACGGTTTATGTTTATGAATGTGGACAGAATAGAGCCGGGCCTGCGGCCGGGCGGCGGACAGGAGTGTCCGCCCCACACGGGCATTGCTGGTTTCGAACGACAGTCTCTTGAGGACCGTTGGATCCTTTCGCGCTTCAATCGCGCCACGCAGGATGTGAACCAGTCGCTGGAGACTTATCGTTTTGATGAGGCGGCGAATCGCATCTACGATTTTTTCTGGGGAGAGTTTTGCGACTGGTATCTTGAGCTGATTAAGCCGCGATTGGCTTCGGAGACTGGGACCGAAGCGCGGAGGGCTTGCGAAAATCTGGTGAATCTTTTTGAGGCATCGCTGCGCTTGCTGCATCCCATCATGCCGTTCATTACTGAGGAAATCTGGCAGGCGGTTTATGATGGGAAGCCGCCGACCAAGTCCATTGCGCTGGCAAGGTATCCGCAGGCCGACCATGCGACGATCGAGCTGGCTGCGGAAATGGAGATGGCGATCCTGCAGGATTTGATCGTCAGCGTGCGCAATCTGCGGGCGGAACTGAAAGTTGAACCGAAGGAGAAGGTGGGGATCGAAGTTTTTTCACACGATGCGGCGACGTGGAGTTTGATCCACAATAACCGGCAGGCGATCGAGAGGCTGGGGAACGTTCAGGGCATAACAGAGGTAGCGCAAGCACAGGCTACGCAGGCCCCGGCGCGCAGCACCGCGCGTTTCGACGTGCGTGTGGTTTACGACAGGAAGATTGACGTTACGGCGGAACGGGAGCGCCTAAATAAAGAGTTGGAGAAGATGGAAAAAGAAATTGCCAACGGCCAGCGTCAACTTGGAAACGAGCATTTCCTGGCAAAGGCGCCGGCTAGCGTAGTCGAGGGAATCAGGAAGCGCATGCAGGAACTGGAAGTCCTGCGGGAAAAGGCGGGGAGTAAGCTACAGGAGCTAGGATAGTCGAGCTGCGCTCGACTCGGACAGCCCTTTCGGCTCCGCGCAGGGCAGGCTTGGCGGGCTGTCCCCACGTGGGCGCATAAGAACATGGACTGGAACTCACGACGCATTACCGCAGTGATCGAACACGCGCTGCTCGAGGACCGGGCCACGCACGATGCCACCAGCTCGGCGTGTATTGATCCGAACCAGCGCGCCGCGGCCACTATTGTAGCCAAGCAGGATTGCATCCTGGCGGGATTGGGGTGCATTCCGCGCATTCTGGACATTTATGCCGCGCTCGATGGGGCGGTGATTTCGCACTACGATGTCAGGAGCCATCCCGAGGTGTTTGACGGAGTGCGGCTGCACAAGGGGCAAGCCGCGGCGGTGATCCGCCACAACGCGCGGGTCATTCTTTGCTGTGAGCGGGTGATTCTCAACTTCGTGCAGCACTTGAGCGGGATTGCCACCCTGACGCGCAAGTTTGTGGAAACCGTTTCCGGCACCAAGGCCCGTATTCTCGATACCCGAAAAACTGTGCCCGGCTTGCGCATGCTCGACAAGTACGCGGTGCGTTGCGGCGGCGGCCAGAATCATCGGTTGGATTTATCCGACGGCGTTTTGATCAAGAACAACCACATCGCGCTGGCGGGCGGAATCGTAGCTGCGCTCGAACGCGCCCGCCAGAACCGGCGCGGAGCGCAGCCCATTCACATTGAAGTTCGTTCGCTGGAAGAGCTGGAGCTGGCGTTAGCCCACGGAGCGGAAGCGATTCTCCTGGATAACATGTCCGCGGAAAACGTGAAGCGGGCGGTCGACCGCTGCTCAGGTTTGGAGCCGCGGATTCCACTGGAGGCTTCCGGCGGAATCACGCTGGAGAATGTTCGCAGCTATGCGGAAACGGGCGTGGATTTCATTTCGGTTGGGGCCTTGACGCACTCCGCCAAGGCGGTGGATATGAGCATGAGGATTGTGCCGGCGTAGGGGTGACTATTGGTTCGACACCCTAATTGCGACAGCCAGGACAGTTGCGCCGGATCGGCGCGAGCGGAATCTAACGCTACAGACGGCACGACTCGAAGTCGTGCCCTTCCCGAGCGCTATCAAATCACTCAGGAATTGGGACACGCCGCAGACGGCCGAAGCTACTCGGCTTTCTGTTCCAGCGTGGTGCTCGCAATCGTCGCCCCTGCCTCGCCTACCTTGAAGCGGGCGAAGCGGCGGACGGCGATGTTCTCTCCCAGCTTGCCGATCTTGGTGGCGATGATCTGCCCGATGGAAACCGTCTGGTCTTTGATGAACGGCTGCTCGTAGAGGCAAACCTCCTCATAGAACTTGCCCATCTTGCCTTCGACGATCTTCTCCACCACCTGCGGCGGTTTGCCGGTGGCGGCAGCCTGGGCGCGATAGATGTCCTTCTCGCGCTCGAACGCTTCAGGAGTCACATCTTCTTTGCGGACAAATTTCGGATCGCTGGCGGCGATGTGCATGGCGATGTCATGCACCAGTTCTTTGAAGTCCTCGGTGCGGGCAACGAAATCGCTCTCGCAATTGACTTCCACCAGAACACCGATCTTGCCGCCGGCATGGATATAGCTGGCTACGGAGCCTTCGCGGGTGACGCGACCGGCTTTTTTGCCGGCAACCGACACGCCCTTTTTGCGCAGGACGATAACCGCCTGCTCCATGTCGCCTTTGGCTTCTACAAGAGCCTGCTTGCAATCCATCATGGGCGCTCCGGTCTTTTCGCGGAGCTCTTTCACGTGCGCGGCTGAAATATTCACAGTAGTAGTGCTCATGATAAACAAACGTCCTTGGTCGTTCGTCGTTCGTCATTGGCTCACGGAGATCACCAACAGCGAACGACCAAAGACCAAACGACAGTCCTTACAAGTTTTGACCCGCAGCGGACGACCCGCGCGGGTCAGAATCCTTCGGGTCTTTAGCTAACGACCAACGACGGTCAGTAGGTCTGGGTCTCGACCTGGGGCACATCTTCCCCGGCATCTTCGTCGGCCGCCGCCGGCCGTTTGCGCGTTCCGGCATCGAGCACGTCTTCCATGCTGATGTCTTCAACTCCCGCTTCGGCGCCCGCTCCAACTGCCGCTTCGGCGCTGAGGTCCACAGTGCTTTCGACCGCTGCCTCGGCCGCGGCTGCTTCAGCCGCTTGCGCTTCGGTGGCGGCAGCAGCCAGATCTTCGGCCTGCTTGGTCATCATTTGCGCGCCTTCGGCGACCGAATCGGCAATTTTGGAGGCGAACAAGCGGATCGCCCGGAGCGCATCATCGTTGCCCGGAATCACGTAGTCCACTTCGCCCGGGTCGCAATTGGTGTCCACCACGGCGACCACCGGAATACCCAGTTTGCGCGCCTCGCGCACGGCGATCTGTTCCTTGTTCGAGTCAATCACGAAAATGGCATCCGGCAACCGGCTCATGTTCTTGATGCCCGCCAGGTTGGCTTGCAGATGCTTGCGCTCGCGCTCAAGCTTGATGACTTCTTTTTTGGGGAGCAGCTCGTAACGGCCATCCGTGGCCATCTCATCCAGCTCCTTGAGCCGCTTGACCGACTTCTGCACCGTCACCCAGTTGGTGAGCAGCCCGCCCAGCCAGCGCTGGTTGACGTAGAATCCGCCACAGCGCTGCGCTTCCTCGGCAATCGCGTCTTGCGCCTGACGCTTGGTTCCGACGAACAAAATGATCCTGCCGTCGGCTGCCAGTTCCTGCACGAACTTCGACGCCTCCTTGAACATCTTCAGCGTCTTCTGCAGGTCAATGATGTAAATCCCGTTGCGCTCTCCGAAGATGTATTCCTTCATCTTGGGATTCCAGCGCTTGGTCTGATGCCCGAAGTGGACGCCCGCTTCGAGCAACTCCTTCATGGTGATGTTAGCCAATCAACCTCCTTGTTTAGTCTGCATCGGATGCGTACAGCGGATTTGCTCCCGATTGCCATTCCCGTCCCCGCGCCGCGAAGCACGGGAAGAATTGAACACATAAAAAACCGTCGTTCGTCGTCGGTCGTTAGTCGTTCGTCAAACACCGCCAAAAACTTCTGCGAATCTCTATCGCGTTGGCCAACGACGAAGGACCAACGACCGGTTTTAGCGCTTGCTGTACTGGAAGCGCTTGCGGGCGCCCTTCTGCCCGTATTTCTTGCGCTCTTTGCCTCGTGAGTCGCGGGTGACCATACCTTCGGCCTTGAGCTTTTTGCGCAGTTCGCCATTGAAAACGATCAGCGCGCGGGCGACCCCGAGCTTGACAGCATCCGCTTGCCCATTCACGCCGCCGCCGGTGACCCGAGCAACGACATTAAAGGTGGCCACTGTTTCGGTCGAAGCCAACGGCTGCCGTGCGCTCACGCGTTGTGACTCGGTCACGAAATATTGGTCAAAAGGACGTCCGTTGACCTTGAACTCGCCACTGCCCGGACGCAGGTAAACTCGGGCCACCGCCGTCTTGCGGCGTCCCGTGCCGTAATATTGAACTAACTCTGCCATTCTCAGCCTTTAGCACTTAGCAGTTGGCTCTTAGCTAAACCGCTTTGGTGCAACCTTTCAAAATTTGCGCGCCACTTCAAAATCCTACGCCCGCACTTCCAGCGCCCTAGCTTCCGGCTTCTGCGCTTCGTGCGGATGCTTGTCGCCCTTGTAAACCTTGAGCTTGCTGATCATCTGCCGCCCCAGTTTCGACTTCGGCAGCATGCGCAGCACGGCGTCTTCGATCACCAACTCCGGCTTGCGCGCGAAGCGCTTGCGAAAAGCCTCGGTGCGCAATCCGCCGGGATAGCCGGTGTAGTGCTGATAGACCTTTTGCTCCGACTTCATGCCCGTGGTCTTTATTTTCTCGGCATTCACCACCACCACGTGATCGCCGGTATCCAGGAACGTGGTGTACCTGGGGTTTTCCTTGCCCATCAGAATGCGGGCCACTTGGGAAGCCAGGCGTCCGAGCGTCTGCCCGGAAGCATCCACGACGTACCACTTGCGCACAATTTCCCCCGCTTTGGGGAAATAGGTTGACATGCAAAATCTCCCAGAAAGTAAAAAAGCAAAGAAGACCGCTGAGTACCCAATCAAGCGCTGAAGGCGCAGGGCTATCAGGCGGGCAACCGCAGGACTGCTAAAGACTTAAAGATAACGTACAGCCAAGCTGGATGTCAATGCAGGGGCTGCACTTTGCCTAACGGTGGTCACTGACCGCCCAGACACAGCTATTTTCAAGCCGACCCACCACCGTCATCAATTACTGCAGCCGCTAAGCTATCCTTGTGTCTTCCTTATGGCCACTCGTCGCGTCGAGCACGTTCCCGATAGCCTCCACGAAGCCGGACAGAAGTCCCGACGCAGCGGCGCGGTCGAAACTTGGCTTGAGACCCACTCGAATCTCTCCGCGCTCATCGTCTTAATGGTCGCATTTGCGGTTCGCCTGCGCGCTGCCTCGGGAACATTTTTGAACCCGGATGAGGCCCTGCATTTCCAGCTCGCCAACAAGAATTCCTGGGCAGAGGCTTACCGGGCGAGCCTGACCAGCGCGCATCCTCCCGGGTTGATCTTCGTGCTCCATTTCTGGCGTGGCTTAGGAACGTCAGAGGTCATGCTGCGCCTGCCGTCGGTAATCGCCGGCACGGCGTTTTGCTGGATCGGATTCAAGTGGCTGACCAAACTCCTGGGGAACACCGCAGGCTGGATCGGGTTCATCTTGCTGGCTTTTCTGCCTCCTTTGATTGAGCTGTCAGCAGAAATCCGGCAGTACGCTTTGCTGCTTTTGTTTGTCGCGACTGCCGCGTATTTCCTGGAGCGGGCGATCGAGGAAAATTCCGCAGGCTGGATGCTGTTTTCGGCAGGTGCTCTCTACCTTGCCATGCTTACGCATTACTCGGCGTTATTGTTCGCCGCGGCCATGGGCGGTTATACGCTGCTGCGCATGTTCACCGGAGGTTTTGCGAAAAAGATTATCTTTGCCTGGGGCGTCGGCCAGGCTGGAGCATTGGCGCTCTTTCTGTTTCTGTATAAGACCCATCTTTCGGGGTTGAATGGAAACAACGGGCAAGGCACGCATTTGTTTGCAGCCAATTCGTTCCTGCACAATTCGTACTTCTATTCCGGCCAGGAAAATCCGCTGTTCTTCGCGGTCGCCAAGACCGGGGGAGTGTTTCAATATCTCTTCGGCCAGCTCGTGATCGGGGACATTGCCTTTGTGTTTTTTCTCGTGGCTATCGTCATTCTTTTCCGCGGCGGCAGGAAAACATCTGTTGAAGGCGTCGCAGCCTGGCAACTTGCGCTTGTCCTGGCTTTGCCCTTCATCTTTAATTGCGCGGCGGCTCTTGCCGGCAGATATCCCTATGGTGGCAACCGACATTGTGTGTTCCTTGCGATGTTTGCGGTGGGGGCAATCAGTTACCTGCTCGCGATGGCGGTGGGCCAGAGAACTCTGCACGGCGCGGCCCTGGCCATCGTTCTGGTCGTTGCTTGCAACCTCTTCGGAAAGCCACGCGCACCCTACATCCTCCGCGCGGATCAGCGCAAGACGCACATGGAGCAGGCACTCGGCGCGATTGAGCAGCACATTCCATCTTCCGACCTGATCTTCGCGGACTACGAAAGCGGCCTTCTGCTTGGCCACTATCTGTGTCAGCAGAAACCGGTTTCTTTCGACGATTCGCCGCATGGATTCCAAAAATTCCGCTGCGGAGGTCATACCGTGATTGCGGTGCATCCCGAGCCCATGATCTTTACTGCAGAGAACTTTCTAATCCGCTGGGAGCAGTTGGCGAACTCCCGGCATTTGCCATCCGGAGAACGAATCTGGGTGGTGCAAGCCGGGTGGGATGTGCGCCTGGCCTCGCAATTGAGCAAGGCAGGGGACTTTCAACTCACCCACTTTCAATCATTCGGAGGAAACATAGAACTCTTTACGCTGGATGTGCAATAATACTACTGCTTGACAGTAGTATCGCCTAGCGTTAGTATGGCGAAGTAATGATCGCGAGTTTCCGGAGCAAGGAAACGGAGGAGCTTTGGCAATCCGGCGAGAACCGCCGCCTTCCGGTCGACCTCCGGCGAAGGGCGTTCAAGAAACTCGCGATTTTGAATGCTGCGGTCACTCTCGATAACTTGAGGGTGCCGCCGGGGAATCAATTGGAGGCGCTCCACGGAGACCGCGCCGGACAGCACAGCATCCGCGTGAACGATCAATATCGTGTGTGTTTCGTCTGGCGCGACGGAAATGCTTATGACGTAGAGATCGTGGACTATCACTAGGAATGGGAGCATTCATGGCCAGATCACGAAAAGCTTTTGCGGTCCACCCGGGCGAGATTCTCAAGACCGAATTCATGGAGCCCATGGGCTTGAGCGCGTATGAACTGGCGAAGGCGCTAGGCTTTCCTGGCATTTATGAAGTTGTCCGCGGAGAGCGGGCCATCAGCGCCGACACCGCCATTCGCCTGGGAAAATATTTCGGCTTGCCTGCGCAGTTCTGGCTCAATCTTCAGAATGACTACGACCTGAGAATCGCAGCCGGTAGCGGAATCGGCAAGAATATTAAGCCCCGCAAGTCTGCTTACGACACCGAACTTAGCGCCGCACACTAGAGTTGCCGATTTAGCTCACGACCGGCAGCGCCCGCACACGCTTCTTCGTTGCCGCATAGATCGCGTTGCACAGCGCGGGCGCCAGCGGCGGCACGGGAGGCTCGCCAGCACCCGTCGGCGCTTCCGTGCTCGGAACGAAATAGGCTCCGACCACGGGCGCTTCATTCATACGAATCGGAGAGTAATCGTCGAAGTTGCCTTGCACCACGCGGCCTTTCGCAATCGTGATCTGCGCCCGCAAAGCGTTGGCCAGGGCGAAGGTCACTCCTCCTTGAATCTGCTGCTCCAGAATGTTGGGATTCACCACCTGCCCGCAATCCATTGCCGCGACCACGCGGTGCACACGCGGCTGTTCGTTTTCCATCGAAATCTCAACCACCTCGGCCATGTACGTGCCAAAGCAGCCGAAACAGGCGACGCCCTGATAATGTCCCGCCGCTAGCGGCTTGCCCCATCCGGCCTTTTCTGCTGCCAGTTGCAATACGCCCCGCATGCGCGCCGTCTTCGACGTCGTGTCGAAGAACTTGATGTCCGCGTCTTTCGCCAGCAAATGCAGCCGGAATTCCAGCGGATCTTTTCCCGCCGCCGCAGCCAGTTCGTCGATGAACGATTCGGAGGCAAAGGCCGTCTCCAATCCATAGACGGATCGCATGTACCCCGGCGGAACCGGCGTAACGGTCATAACGTACTCGACCAACGCATTGGGAAACGAATAAATCAGAGATGCCTCGTCGGGGAGATCGGCGTCAACCTCGGGCGCCGGGCCCGGAAACCCTTTCTGAGTATTAATCGCAGGCTCTACGATGCGATGCGAAAATGCTACTGGCCAGCCGTTGCCATCAAGAACTCCGTTCAACACGTGATAGCTGGCTGGACGGTAGGTGGAAAAGCGCATATCGTCTTCGCGGGTCCAAATCACCTTGACAGGCAGATTGGCTGCCTTCGAGACCAGCGCCGCTTCCACCGCGTAATCGTGGTCAAGACGGCGTCCAAAGCCTCCGCCCAGGAGTGTGACATTGATCTTGACCTGGTCGGGATCTAATCCGACCGCCTTGGCGACGGCATCACGAACGTCCGGCGGCCATTGCATCGGCCCCCAAATCTCGCAACTTGATCCCCGAAAATCGGCGGTGCAATTGCCCGGCTCCAGGGGAGCGTGGGCCATCAGGGGGGTCTGGTATGTCGCTTTGATTCGTTTGCCCGAGACTTTGGAAACATCTCCTGTGGAATAAAGAGTCGCCGCTTTGTTGGGAGCGGCGTTCTTGAGCACATCAAAAATCGCGGTCGAGTTCAGGTCCTTGTTCGGTCCCTCATCCCAACTGACGTTAAGCAAGCGCCGGCCTTCCATCGCTCCCCAGACGCTGTCGGCTACGACAGCAACGGCCGAGTCGCCGATCTTTCCTACAAAGTTGACCCCGGAGATCTTCTTCGACTCCTTGTCGTCGAATCCCGCCACCTTCCCACCAATAACAGGGCAGCGCGCCAAGACCGCATAGTTCATTCCTGGAACGCGAAGATCAATGCCGAAGATCGCGCTTCCATCCACTTTGGACGGGGCATCCAGCCGCGGCACCGGCTTGCCCACGATCTTGTAATCCTTCGCATCCTTCAGCGGAGGAGCGACCGGGATGGGAAGCGCCGCAGCCTTGTCTGCCAGTTGCCCATAGCTCAAGCGGCGGTTGGAAGCGGCGTGCACCACCGTGCTGTTTTCCGCGGCGCAGCCTGATCGCGGCACGCCCCACTCGAGCGCCGCGGCGCTGATCAGCATCTCACGGGCTGCCGCGCCCGCCTTGCGCAGCGGGTCCCAGGAAATGCGGGTGCTCGCGCTGGAACCGGTTTGCTGATCTCCATAAAGAGTGGGGTTCGCGCCGGCTTGCTCGATGGCGATCTGCTTCCAGTCGGCTTCAAGCTCCTCTGCAAGAATCATCGGCAGCGATGTGCGCACGCCTTGTCCCATCTCGGAGCGCGCCACCACAATCGTGATTTTTCCATCCGGCGCAATCTTCAAGAAGGCGTTGGGCGCAAACGATGGTTGCTTGTCAGAAGATGTCCCGTGGGGCAAATAGAAGCCAATGACCAATCCAGCGCCGGCAGCCACGCCAGCCGTGATGAAGTCGCGGCGGGAAAACGGACTCATCGCCCACCTCCAGCAGCCCGGTGAATGGCGCGCCGGATACGATCGTAGGTTCCGCAGCGGCAGATGTTGCCGGACATCGCCGCGTTGATCTGATCGTCCGAAGGCTGTGGCGTCTTGGCCAATAGCGCCGCGGCAGCCATAATTTGCCCAGTCTGGCAATAGCCGCACTGCGGCACCTGCTCGGCAATCCAGGCCTGCTGCAAGGGATGCGGCCCGCCCGCCGACAATCCTTCGATGGTCGTGATGTTCTTTCCTACGGCCTGCGAGACCGGCGTGGAACAGGATCGCAGAGCGGCTCCATCGGCATGGACTGTGCATGCGCCGCATAACCCTGCACCGCATCCGAACTTGGTTCCGGTCAACTGCAGAGTGTCGCGCAAAACCCAGAGCAGAGGAGTTTCCGGCGCAACGTTGACTTTGCGCTCGCTGCCGTTGATTCGCAGAGTGATCTCTGACATGGTGGTCCGGGGAAGTCCTGGAGAATGTCCAACATCCTAGCGGAAATGCGGAAAAAGGGAAATGCGAAATGAAGAGCCAGGTTAAATTCGAGGAGGCCAACCTACTTAAGTTCTTGCAGCTTTTCCGAGGCTAACTGGGCCACTTCGCTGGAGGGATTTTCCTTCTGCACCTGCTGGTAGATCCGGCGGGCTTCGGACGCCTGGTTATTCGCCTGATAAGTCGCCGCCAATTCCAATTGTGCTTCGGCCTTGCCCACCGTATTGGTCGGCTTCGCGATCAATTGGTTGTACACATCAATGGCATCCTTGTTGCGCTTGGTGTCGCGATACACCGAGGCCAAAGCAAGTTTCGCCAGCGATGCCAAATCCTGATTGTGCACTGAAGCCACGGCCTTGAAATCGCGTTCAGCGGCAGCGTTGTCGCCAAGATCAGCCGCAGTCGTCCCCAGAAGATAGCGCGCTACGTCGGCGGCGTGGGCGTACGGGTACTTGTCCACCACCGCCTGCAATTGCTTCTGGGCCGCGGTGGCCCGCTCCTTTGAGGAAGCGAAACTGGGCTCATCGGGTTGCGCCGGGATGCCGGCGGGCCGCACCGGAGTATCCAGCGTACGGACTGCCTGGCTCAGATCAACGCTGGCGCGGTCATCCTGCTGATTCAGGTAGTACCAGCCGCCAAGCATGGCCGCAGCCAGGACGGCTACGACGATTCCACCGTAGATTAATTTCGATTGATGTTCCACGGACCAGTGGACGGTGGCCTCGGCCGCGTCCATGGTCACGCGGCTGAATCGGTCCTGTTTGAGTTGATGACGGGTTTCTGCGCGCACGAACTTCCCTTCTGCGATGGCCTTCTGCGAATAGGTGGGACGACGACCCTGTGTCAGTCTAGCAGGCAAAAATCAGCAGAGTCAAAGCGATAGGCACTGCTGGAACTGTCCTGATTTGCCACGAAGGACTGGAGAGACGTAAGCAGTTACGTCTGACCATTAGGGCCGGGCAAGCCAAAAAACTCGCCGGGCTCTCGGCAGCCTGATCCGAACAGGATGCCCTTCACGCTACTTTGAGGTTTCTTCGAGCAGGCCCTGTTCCAGCTTTTCCTGGCACTCGATGCAATGCCGCGTCCAGGGCACCGCTTCCAGGCGCTTGGCGTTGATCTCTGTTCCGCAAGCGATGCATTCCCCGAAACTGCCCTCGCGGATGCGCGAAAGCGCGTTCTCGACCATGGCCAGGATCTGACGGTCGTTGTTGCTCTGCGAGAACAAAAATTCTTTGGTGTAAGAGCTAGCCGCGCGGTCGGCGACGTCCTGCGCGGAGTCCTCATCCACCGTGCGACCATCCTGCTCGGTGCGCGAGACTGTCCGGCGCAGCTCCTGCTGCCGCGTTTCCAACCTCTTCCTGAAATACTCCAGCTTCTTCTTTTCCATGGATTCCAACTTCAGTTCCGACAGCTTCCCTGCATACTCTCCAGGGCTGAGGTTAAACGAAGATGATATGCGCCTAAATTAAGATGCGTCAACTCGCGCCGGGGATTCGGCGGCAGGCTAGTTCGGGGACATGACTCCTTGCCTTTCTGGGAAGTCAATCCCGATGCCCGGCGCGTTCACCTGCCAGCGAAGGCAGGGGTTGCACCGCTTCCGGGAAACAAGTAGAACTTTGGTAAGGAACATCGAAGACCGGTTCGGTGGGTCTATATAGACAGCGCAATGAAACGCATTGTAGGCACGCTCCTGCTGTGCAGCATTCTGGCAGCGGCGGCGGATTTCAAGACGGCGAAAGTGATTGAAGTTCGCGACGCCAGCGAACTGGGCGCGAACGTTGACACCGACGTCAAAGGGGATGGCAAGACGACCACCATCAGCCCGGGCATTGCGTATCGTTGCGAGGTGACCGTAGCGCTGGAGGGTGTGAAGTACACCGCGATTTATGCTTCGAGCAAGCATCTCAATCCATCGGAACTGGTGGCCGGGGAGAGCATCCTGGCGCGGGTCGAGGGCAACAAATTGGTTCTGCAGGTCCCGGACGGCAAACAGGCCAAGGCCAAAATTGTCAGCCGGATCGCGGTTAAGTAGTTAGCACGCAAGATCAGCCAGCGCTTTCAGACGTAGCGGCAGGCTCTCGCCCGTCGTAGGCTACGAGGAGGGGCCGTTCGGAGGGTCCTCGGATTCTTCAAACTGACCCCCAGCCCCCTCCGTGCTTTGCCCCTTTTGATACGACGTGGTAGTCTTCGGCGAAATATGGATCGCCAGGTCGCTTTCGCTTTCGTGTGTTTTTTGGGGCTGGCTCCCGTCCTTGCTCACCCGCAGAAACTTGTGAGCGGGGACGAGACCAGAACGAAAGCGGAGGAGCTTGTTTCCAAATCCTCCGAGAAGACGAACATATGGGCCCCGGGCGGTACGCCCTTTTTCCTGCTTGCGAACGTGCATTTGCAAAGCGGCGGCAAATCTGTGGATGGAGTGTACGCGGTCGCCTGGGCGTCGCCAACCCGATTTCGCAGAGCGTTTCGCTTCCCCGACTTCACTCGGACAGAGGTTGTGGTTGATGACACGCTCTATCGCAAGCAAAGCTCCGAAGCTGTGCCGCTTCTGGTGTGGGAGCTGGATAAGTTGCTGGGCTTTCTGGACCATCCCAAGCTCGAGCCTGAAGCCAAGGTAAAGGACATTAAGACCGCACAAGCAGAAGGGGTGGAGGTAACCTGTCTGCACCTGGAGCGCCTCTGGGGAGATTCGAAGGTCTGTCTGAATGCAGCGACAAACGAACTGGTCAGCGCAGACACGGGTTCAAATGCGCGACGGCTAGAGCGGCTGCGAGAGCATTACAGATTCTCGGACTATCGGCCTTTCCAACAAAAGAGTGTACCTTGGAGGCTGAGTTTCCATGGCTGGGACTCGCAGACCGTCGAGGTTCAGGTGGACAAGCTGATCGCGGCCCAGTCTTTCCCAAGCGACGAGTTCGCACCTCCGTCAGAGAGCAAGAAATCGGGGTTTTGTCGGGAGCCGAAGTTCGAAGGCGCGGTGAAGCCCTCGACTGGGAACACCATTCCGATTGGAATGGGCGACATAGAGGTTGACATGTATTTTGAAGTAACTCCTATCGGCGGCGTTCGCTATGCACAGGTTGTTTATAGTACCGCCCCATTGTTGAATAAAGAGGTTCTGAATTGGTTTGTCGGTACGCATTTTCCTATAGAAACCTGCGCCGGCACCCCCATTAACTACCAAACCATCATCCGCTTCGTAACCGGCCATTAACCAGCCAGCTTGCGGAAATCGTCCAGTAACTGCCCGGAAATGAACCTGCGTTCCGCCTGCACTATTGTGTTTTCCGCGGCATGGTTTTCATGCTAACTTGCTTCTCCGAGTCGCTATTAGGAGGCCTTCATGCGGCGCACTTTGATGGTTGTTCTCTCCGCGCTTTTACTGTCGTCCCTCGGCTTTGCCCAAAGCTCGTGCAGCCAGATGAGCCTGGGGCGGGGCGCGAGCCTCAACGGGTTCATTCCATTTCCTGCCGATAATGCCTGGAATCAGAATATTTTCAACTCGCCGGTCGATCCCAACTCGGACGCGATCATCAACTTCATCGGCTCGAGCACTCCCTTGCATCCGGATTTTGGCGCCGGTTTGTACGCCGGACAGACCATCGGCATTCCCTACATCGTGGTGAGCGGGGATCCGTTTGTGAATATCAATTTCACCGCCTATGGAAGTGAAAGCGATCCCGGCCCCATGCCGATTCCCGCCGACGCGCCGATTGAGGGCTATCCCAAGCCGGGCAATGGCGACCGCCATGTGCTGGTGCTCGACCGCGATAATTGCTGGCTCTACGAGATGTACAGCTCTTATCCGGAGAAAAGTGGGGACTGGAAGGCCGCTTCGGCCGCAGTCTGGGACTTGCTCAACGACGAACAGCGCCCCTACACCTGGACTTCCGCCGATGCGGCCGGCTTGCCGGTGTTCGCCGGCCTGGCGCGCTACGATGAAGTGGCCAGCGGCCAGATAAATCACGCCCTGCGGTTCACCTTGCAATACAGCGAGCAAGCGTTCACTCCACCGGCATCGCATTGGGCAAATAATTCGAGCAATGCCGACGCGGCTCCGATGGGCATGCGCCTGCGGCTGAAATCCAGCTTCGACATCTCGTCATTTCCCCCGCAATCGAAAGTGATTCTGGCGGCGCTGCAACAGTACGGCATGATTATGGCCGACAACGGCAGCTCGATGTACATCAGCGGCGATCCTGACAATCGCTGGAGTAATAACGATCTGGGGAGCCTGAAGACGGTGCCGGCGTCGGAGTTTGAAGTGATCCTGATCAATCCGCTCTACACGCCGAGCAATGTGCCAACCGGCCCGGTGCCGGTGATCAGCAGCTTCACGGCAAGTCCGGCGACCATCACACTCGGGCAGTCATCTACTTTGAGCTGGACGGTCACCGGCGCATCGTATTACGTGGTGTCTCCGCAGGTGGGAGCGATTCGCGGAACTAGCGTGAGCGTGACGCCAACTCAGACGACCACTTACACGTTGTATTCGACGAATGAATATGGCCGGAGCACGGCGAAGGCTACGGTTACGGTGCAGTGAGGGTGAGGCCCGGTGGCCGCTCCGCTCAAACCATGAAAGAGGCAGACACCCATTCAACTCACTGCCCCAAGATTAGTGGCAGGCCGTTCTTGCTATTGCCAATCACTACGACTTTGGAATTGGTGCTCTTGGCCAGGGCCTCGGTCGCCTCGATGCCTTTCCACTCCAGCAGAGCCGGGCTGATGCCCTGGGCCACGATTTGCTGGAAGTCGCGAACGCCCTGGGCCTCGATGCGCTTGCGCTGGGCTTCCTGAGTTTCTTTTTGCAGGCGGAAGCTCATGGCCAGGGCCTCCTGCTCGGCCTGCTGCTTGGCTTCGATCGATGCCTTCAACGTGGCGGGCAACTGAATATCGCGGAGAAGAATGCTCTCGACCACCAAGCCGCGGGCTCCCAGCAGCGAGGAGAGTTGGTCGTAAATTTGCTTAGCAACCATCTCGCGCTCGCCGGTGTAAAGCGCATTGGCGGAGTGGGAGGCGGTGGCTTCGCGAATGGCGGCGCGCAGATTGGGCTCAATCAGCACATTGACGTAATTGGGCCCGATCTTCTGGTAAACGTCAGAGGCTTTGTCGGGATTGACGTGGTAGATGAGCGAAGTGTCGAGGTTCATGACCAGGCCTTCGCTGGAGGGAACGCTGGCAGATTCCTTGATCTCCTGGGTGCGGATGGACATTTCGTTATTGGTCTTGAAAGGACTCACGAAGTGAATGCCCTCAGGGAGAACCTCGCCGGTGACGCGGCCGAAGAGCGTCAGGACGCCGACATTGCCGGATTCGACGCGGGCGACGGAGGAGAACAGGACGATCACCAGGACAACGGCGGCAACAGCCAGGCCAGCCAGGCGGATGATCGGGCTGGGATTCATGTCAATCACCTTGCCCCGCGGGTCGCGTGGGTCATTGAAAATGGTCATAGAGTTACCTCACAGCCGCGATTGTAGCCTGAGGACGGGGGTGTGCTAAGTGACTAGGTGGACGCGGGATCGTATTAAAAAAGAAGACCCCACCCAAGCGGAGCTTGGGTGGGGCACACTGAGGCGTGGTGAGATCTTTTAATAGCTCATTGAGCCGCCCGGGGCGGGGACGTCTTTCGAGGTCATGTCGAACGTCAGCATGAAGCCGTTCGTTCCCTTGAACTCAAAGGCCTTCGGGCCTTCATGATAGGCCTCGATTTCATTCGGCATCATGACGAAGCCGTCGTTGCGCGGCGTTCCCCAGTACTTGACGTTTTTCAGCACCGCAGGCTCGTCGGTCATGCCCTGAAAGCGTTTGAGGCTGACTTCGGCGGTCTTGCCGCCGTTGAGCGCGGCATGAGCCTGATCTTTGTTGGCGGTCCAGTCTATGCTGCCTTCGCCAGTCTCGAGGGATTTCCACTTAACTGGGAAGACATGGCCGATGATATCGCCCAGAGCCTGGCGTTGTTCCGGGGTTGTGGCTTTGTCAAAGGTCACCAAAGCCCAGTCCATCTGACCCTTGGAAAAGTCGCCGCCGAGATCGCCGGTGATCCAGAACTTAACGCCGGTGAGCTCGGTGCCGCCGTAATGGCCTTTGTTCACTTTGTAGGCGTTGTTGAACTTGCAGTAGTGTTCCGTCTGCCCGTGCTCATGGTGAGCGGCGGGATGTGAGTTGAAATAGCACATGCAGAAGTGCGGACAACTGCACGCCTCGATTGCGGTCGCATTAATCGCCCAGTCGGTCGCCGATGGCGAAGAATGACCCACGGTGACCCCAAGCAGGCCGATGGCAAACAGCAACATGATTCTGTGCATAGGCTTCTCTCCTGATGTGCAAAAGTATGCACCTATCGCGGTTCGAGCGCAAGATCAAGAGGTGTACAAAATAAGGTAGTGTCCTGACTTAGAGAAGAAAGACTTTAAACGCAAAGAACGCAAAGAATGCCGCGAAGTGCGCCAAGAGATCCAAATTAGCGCACTACCGCAAAAGATGCAGATTGACAACGGACCGGAATAAAGCTATGTTCAAGCTCGCTGCCGGGCACTATGGCCGCTAGTAACGCCCGCGAATGCCCTCCCCATTTTCGGCGCCGTGGCCGCACTGGCAGCGACTTCTGAGTATTTCAAGGAAAATCCTGATGAATCGAATTCCCGGGTTCCGCAGTGGCAGGCAGAGGTTTGCATTCCTAACGGCAGTACTGGCAGTGGTATTCCTAGCCACTACAACGCCGGCGCAGGTCAGTTTGACCCAGATCAGCTCTGATCCTTTTACCGTGCCTCCGGGCCAGCACGCCACGGAAGTTGAACCGCATGTGCTGGCGAATGGCTCGACCATTGTTGCCGCATTTCAGACCGGGCGCATTGCTCCCGGCGGCTCGACTGACATTGGCTGGGCGACTTCGAGCGACGGCGGCTCGACCTGGACCCACGGATTCTTGCCGGGCCTGACGACGGGTGAAGGATCGGGGCCGTACAGCGCTGCGAGCGATCCGGCAGTGGCTTTCGACGCGGCGCACAATGTGTGGATGATTGCGTCGTTACCGATAGCGAGTTTTCAGACTCCGGCGGTAGTGGTGAGCCGGTCTCTTGATGGCGGCCTGACCTGGCAGAACCCGGTAAGCGTGGACCCGACGGCTTCGAGCTCGGACAAGAATTGGATTGCTTGCGACAGCAACGCGGGCAGCCCGTTTTTCGGACATTGTTATGTCGAGTGGGACAATCCGGCGAATGGGGATGAGATTCTCATGAGCACGTCCAGCGACGGCGGGCAGACATGGGGAGCGGCCACTGCGACCGCGAACCGGTCTTTTGGCATTGGCGGCCAGCCGCTGGTGCAGCCCAACGGAACTGTGGTTGTTCCGATCGAGATCAGCGGCCAGTCGGCTTTTGTTTCCACCAATGGCGGCGTGAGCTGGTCGAAGCCGGTCACGATCGCGAACATTCAATCCCACTTTGACGCGGGCGGCATCCGTAGCGGCCCGCTGCCCTCAGCGGCAATCGACGGTGCGGGGACAGTCTATGTGGTGTGGGAAGACTGCCGCTTCCGCAGCAAGTGCTCGACGAATGATCTGGTGTACAGCACCTCAAGTGATGGAGTTCATTGGTCGAAAGTCGCGCGCGTGCCGATTGATCCGGTCACCAGCACGGTGGATCATTTTATTCCCGGGATTGGCATTGACCCGGCGACTTCGGGGAGCACGGCGCATATAGCGATTCATTACTACTTTTACTCCAAGAGCAGCTGCACAAAGGCCACCTGCCAGCTCTTTGTGGGCTACATTTCATCGCCCAACGGCGGCTCAACCTGGAACACCCCGGTAACCCTGGCGGGACCGATGCAATTGGGATGGCTGCCCAACTCGCAGAACGGGCTGATGGTGGGCGACTACATTGCCACCGCCTTCAACAATGGGACGCCGCATGGAGTTTTCGAGGTGGCGGCGGCGAAGTCCGGCACAACCTTCAACGAGGCAACGAACACTGCGCAGGGATTGACTGTGGCCGAGGACGCAAAGCTTTCAGCGGCGGGCGATAGGCCGCTGCACCATCTCTCGGACCCGATCGAGCGGGAACAGGCGGAGAAGGGGATCCATCCTCCGGAGCGTAAACGCAGCGCGAAGAAGTAGGGAGAGCAAGCTGCCGCAATTCGCACTTAGCAGTTAGCATTTAGCCAAGACTGGCTGATGCCAATTGCTAAGTGCTTTTTCTTTTCGGCAACGTTCGGCCAGTCGCGGATTTCCCGCGATTTCCACATCAGCGGACTCTCAGAAAAAATCAGCGGAGATTTCCGCACGCGCGGAAATGCGCGCTGGACGTGCGGTCTGAGCGATGGCGGATTCCAGGTTGCACAAGATCCGGTCACACCCTTGTGGAGTGGCTGCACGTGATTGAATTCAAAGCAGATACAACCGCGCATTTTTTGTTGACTGCAAAAATAGAAGGAGTAAAAACATAATCGTTCTTTGACACGTTCCTAAGTTTACCCGGTTGGTGCGGAGTCCGGGGCTCGAGCGAGATCACTTAGCAACATCGCAAGATGAAGGCTGAGAGGGTCAGCAAGGGTCTAAGCGAAGCGCTGGTTGAGGCGAACAAGAACTCCTGTCAAAGGCAAGATAGAGTCCCGAGGCGTTGAACAGGTTTATCCGGTTGGCGGTAAGCCCGGAGCCCAAGCACAGATCGCGCCGTTGCCGCTCGAAAGAGCAGCAGCAAAGCAGGTCGGCAAGGGTCTTACAAGCGAGCTACTGGCCGAGACGAATGCGTTCAACATCACCTCGGGACTCTTATTTTAGGAAGAAGTTTGGCAGCTTATGGCGGTTTCCTTCAAGCTCCCGAATCCCGCAGAGAAGTTTGCATCCGCCCGGCTAGAACTAATTCCCAAGCTTCCCCGGCTGGATTTCGCAGCCAGTCCCAACCACTATCCGCAGGCAGAAGCGGGCAAAAAGCGAACCGTCAAAGCTCGCAGCAGGAAAGCCCCGTCGCTAGAAGTGCAATGCTGGACGACTCGGATACCAAATGGCGAAGATTGCTGAACGAAGATTGCTGAACCGGGTGCCGAGTGGTTGAGCCGGGAAAGATGTGACGGTTGACCTATCCCGCCGCTTGCAAAAGCGGCAAGGAGCGGGCCACCCCAACCCCCAATGAGCCGGAGACGCCGCCTAGTCCGGCTTGGGGAGTTCTCCGCAGGACTTGGGATGAATGAAAAGGGTGGGGTCCTGCCGGCTCAAAACGACGTTCTTGTAACGAATAATCGGGTCGCGTCCGCCGGGAAGCAGAAACTCAATCTTTATCGGAAAACCTTGCAGATCTTCGGCTTCCCAAAATCTCATTTTCATTGGGCTGGCAAAGCTGGGCGAAGCGACCGTAACATTTTCAATCTGGCAGGAGTGGCCGTCCACCGTTTCTTTTCCAGAGGCGGCGCGCGTCACCGTGATATCCGCCTGGGACGCGACGCGAAATGGGAGAGCACGGACAAAGGGATGACTGTCATGGATACAGCCCATCTCTGAAATCCCGTAGGTCTCGCCAGTGCTCAGATCGGTGATGAAGTAGCCGACTCTCCCGGGGTCCTCCATTCTCATCAGATTGCCGGAACGGTAGATATGACCTTGAGAAGCGCCCTCACCCGGTTCTGCCCTGCTGCCAACCATGACGGCGGAAAACTCTGTGACTGAGTCGAGCGGATATGGGGTTGCCGGTGGCGTTTGCGCGAATGTCGAGGCCACCGTGCAGCCAATCAACAGGATGATGCTCATCAATCGAGCCATTTTAATACCTCCGCGGATTACAGGAATCGCAGCTAGATGAGGGCTCACACAAGGATCAGGTTAGAACCCAGTTTAGAACGAAGGGCAGTCCGATTCCTCATGCTACAAAAAAGGTGGTGTTTTAAATTCATCAACCACCAAGGGCACGAAGGTACACAAAGGCGTGAATCCTGAAGGTTTCCGTAGTGTCCCTTTGTGGCTATTTAGGACGCTGCCCAAAAAAGACCACGCCTTAACACGGCGTGGTCTTTCGAGAGACAAAAAGCAACTAGGGGCGCGACGGGAGGTAATCGCCGAAACTGAGTTCTGTTTTGTCGGAACCGCCCAACTGTTTCGTCAGGAAACCGTAGTTGCCGAGGACCCCTTCGCCGCCGAAGGTGTAATAGAAGGCCCATCCAAAGGGACCGCCGTCTTTCAACTGTTGCGCCGTGGCGGGTTGCAGTTTAGTTACGTAGAAAAACGTACAGCCGCAGGCAAAGCCGCCGCCGCTGGAAATAAACGCATCGCCCTCGTTGTCAGCCAGGGCTACGACAGAACCAGTGACCGGCGCACTTGAGCCCGGGGCAATGTTTACCTGCAGGCCCACCATCACGCCATTCTCCGGATCGACGTTACAGTTGCCGGTGACCGTGTTGTGTGTGCCAAAGGCGTTAGGGGGATTCACAGTGATTACTTCGTAGTCGCAGTACTGAGTTTTTTCGTCATAACTAAGGAAGCCGAGGCTGTAGGTTTTCTGCCCGAAAGCAGCGCTACAGCCGAGAAGCAGAAGAGTGACTACCGCCAGGCTTTTCAGTTTCAAGGTCTTTTCCTCCGGGAATTAGTTAACAGTTAGCCGCACTTTGAGGTGTCATTGAAATGTAAAAGGAATGTCAAAAGATGCAGAGGTGCGGCGATGTCCTCCCTCGTCTTCGGATCTTGGCCCGGCCCGATAAGATGTGACGGTTAACCCATCCCGCCCCTTGCAAAAGCGGCAGGGAGCAGGGCCCCCCAGACGACTCAAGAGAGGTGGGCGAAAAGTATGAGCGGCTTTGATCCTCAGTTTCCTAATTAACCACGAAGGACACTGAAGGAGCACTAAGGAAGCCCCCATAGGTGCAACCAGACTCACTCCCCATACGGAACCCAAATGTTCTTGACCTGGGTGGCATGTTCGAGAAACCAGCGGCCCTCGCCCTGCTGGACGTCGAACCAGTCAATGGCGCGCCCTTCGTTGGTCCATACCTGCTTTAGATTTCCCACCGATAGAGATTTCGCGGCGGCAGCGCTGGCTTCGTCGGCGAAGCACCAGATGGCGTCCACATCGTCGTGCTCGGCGAGCGTCTTCAGGAGTTCAGCTCTTGGGCCGCATACCAGATTGACCGCGCCGCCGGGCAGGTCGCTGGTGTCGAATACTTGGTAAAGGTCGCCGATGATCAGGGGGTAGGTGTCCGATGGAACCGCAATGACCGTGTTGCCAACGGCGATGGCTGGCAGAACCAGCGACAACAGGCCGAGCAGCGGAGCTTCGGCGGGACAGACGATGCCCACGGTTCCGATCGGCTCGTTCATGGCGATGGCGATATTGCGAAACGGCGGATTGTGGACTGCGCCGTCAAATTTGTCAGCCCAGGCAGCGTAGGAAAATGTTCGCTCGATGGCGAAGTTCACTTCTCGTGCGGCTTCTTTTTCGGGGGAGATGGCGGAGAGACGGCGCGCGATCTCGTCACGGCGCTGAGACAGGTTCTCAGCAATGTAGTAAAGCACCTGAGCGCGATTGTGGGCGGTGGATTTCGCCCACGCTTCAGCTTTGCGCGCGGCTTCGACGGCGTTGCGAATATCTTTGCGGTTGCCGCGAGGGGCTTCGCCCAGCAAGCGGCCATCGCGCGCGTGCACTTCCATGCTGTAGCCAGAATCGGGACGGGCCTGCTTGCCGCCGATGTACAGCTTCACGGTGCGGTCAATGGACGGAGCAGCCGGATCGGAGGAGGCACTCGAAACCGGTTGCGGCGCGGCCGCAGCAGGGCGAAGCGGCGGAGCGTTCTTGAACCAGACCGGCTCGAGATATTCGCGCATGCCTTCTTTCCCGCCTTCGCGTCCGTAACCGCTTTCGCGGTAGCCGCCGAATCCGCAGGAGGCGTCGAAAAGATTGGTGCAGTTGACCCAAACCACTCCGGCTTTGAGTTGAGCTGCGACGTGCAAAGCAACGTTGATGCTTTCGCTCCACACGCAAGCGGCGAGGCCGTAGGCAGTATTGTTCGCAAGGTCGACGGCTTCGCGGGGAGTGCGGAAAGTCATGGCGGCCAGCACCGGCCCGAAAATCTCTTCCTGGGCAACGGCAGAGGCGGGGTGAACATTACTTAATAAGGTGGGGGGGAAGTAGAAACCGCGCGACGGCAAAGCAATCTGGGGCTGCCAGCAGGTTGCGCCCGCCGCGACGCCCTCGTCCACCAGTCGCTTGATGCGCTCAAACTGCACCGCGGCGACGATGGCGCCAATGTCAATAGCCTTGTCGAGGGGAGGACCGGCGCGCAGCGTGCTCATGCGATCGCGGACCTTGGCAACCAGGGCCTCGGCGATGCTCTCCTGCATCAGCAGACGCGAGCCGGCGCAGCAGACCTGGCCCTGGTTGAGCCAGATTCCGTCCACCAGTCCTTCGACGGCGCTGTCGAGGTCGGCATCTTCGAAAACAATAAAAGGAGACTTGCCGCCGAGTTCGAGCGACAGGCGCTTATGAGTTGGTGCGGTCGCGCTGCGGATGGCGCGGCCCACTTCGGTGGAACCGGTAAACGCGATTTTGTCAATGTCCGGATGCTGCACCAGCGCCGCGCCGGTGGAGCCGTCTCCGGTGATGATGTTGACGACGCCGGCAGGCAAGCCGGCTTCGAGACAGATTTCGGCGAAGGCAAGAGCGGTGAGCGGAGTGAATTCGGCGGGCTTCAAGACTACGGTATTGCCCGCAGCCAGCGCAGGCGCGATTTTCCATGCCAGCATGAGCAGCGGGAAATTCCAGGGGATGATTTGACCGACGACACCGCAGGCGGCGTAGCCGGGGAACTCCTGAGGAAGCAGTTGCGCCCATCCGGCATGATAGTAGAAATGGCGCGCGACCAGAGGAATGTCAATGTCACGGCTCTCGCGGATGGTCTTGCCATTGTCAATGGTCTCAAGCACCGCGAGGCGGCGCGAGTGCTTCTGCACCAGCCGCGCCAGGGCATACAGGTAACGAGCGCGGACGTGGGGAGTGAGGGCTTGCCACTTGGGGAACGCGGCGCAGGCGGATTTTACGGCTGAGTTCACGTCAGCCGCGGAGCCTTGCGCGATGTCAGCGATCTTGTCTCCGGTGGAAGGATCGGCGGTGTCGAAGTATTCGCCGGCGGCGGGCGGTTGCCATTGATTGTTGATGAAATGTCCGAAACGCCGCTGGTGGCGGGCGAGCCAGGTCAAGGCTTCTTTGGGATCTTCCGGCGCAGGGCCGTACTCCATCGCAACGAATTTTTCAGCGATGCTCATAAAGTCATGCCATCGGCTGGCGGTAATCTGCCGCATAACGGCCGGTGGCGTAATGTTCGAGCTGGCGTTCAATATCCGTCAACATGCCACTGGCTCCGAAGCGGAACAGATCGGCATTCAGCCACGACGGGCCGAGTTCCTCTTTCATCAGAGTCAGCCAATCCAAGGACTGTTTGGCGGTACGAATTCCACCGGCCGCTTTGAAGCCCACCGCCATGCCGGTCGCGTGCGCATACTCGCGAATGGCGCGGGCCATGACCAATCCCACGGGGAGAGTGGCATTGACCGGTTCTTTGCCGGTGGAGGTCTTGATGAAATCGGCGCCCGCCATCATCGCGACAAAGCTGGCGCGGGCGGCGTTGCGCAGAGTGAGCAGATCGCCGGTACCGAGAATTGCTTTCATGTGGGCTGGACCGCAGGCGTCCTTAAACATGGCGATCTCGTCATAGAGTTCGCGCCAGTCGGCGGCGAAGACGTGGGCGCGGGTGATGACCACGTCGATTTCGTTGGCTCCCGTCTCGGCTGAGCGCCTGACTTCGGCCACGCGCTCCTGGAGCGGGGAAAGTCCGGCGGGAAAGCCGGCGGAAACTACGGCCACGCGAATGCCGCTGCCTTCGAGGGCACGCAGCGCGGTCTCGAGAAAGGTGTGATAGACGCAAACAGCCGCGACTTTGATGCCAAGGTCTTCGACGCCCAGGCTCTTGACGATCTCGTGCTTGATGGGCTGCCGGGCTTTGGCGCAGAGGCGGAGAACGCGCTCGTCGGTGTCATCGCCGGAAAGCGTGGTGAGATCCATGCAGGAAATCGCGCGCAGCAGCCAGGCGGCTTGCCATTCTTTTTTTACGGTGCGGCGGGCAACATGAGTTTGGGCGCGGCGCTCGACCGCGCTGGTGTTGATACGAACGGCTTGTACCCAGTCGAGGTTCAGCGGGATGCCACGGTTGGGTTGAAGGGCCTGGCCGGAGAGGTGGGCGATGATGGGCTTGGCGCCGCGGGTTACATCTTCGGCGACTCCATAGATCCGGCGGTGTTCAGATGTCATCGAAGCTGCTCAGTGCGGGCGCGATAATTCTACGCCAGATCGGACACGACAGATTGGATGAAAAGGAGATGGAGAAGATTCTCTGATAATGGGCTGGTTTGACACTTTAGTTTGTGTGGCGGGCCCTGGAAGGACCAGCGTTTAAGCAGCAATGAGAGAATTCCCTGAGGCGCCCCCACTGGGGTTGATGGGCATGGGCTCCTTCGACTTCGTAGCCCGAGTCGCAAGCGACTCGGGCTGCTGCGCTCAGGACGACATGGGTGAGAATACTGTCATGGCTGGGTTGCCAGCAACTGCTGGAGCGCCTTGCGGTAATCGGGATCGTCGGGCGAGCACTTGACTGCGTTTTTTAGAGCTGCTATGGCCTTGGGACGGTCGCCGTCGTGCAGATAAATCTGGCTGATTTCGAAGTACGCGTCGGACTCGCGAGGATTGAGCACGGTAGTCTTCTGAAATGTCTGTAGTGCGCCGCTCCAGTCATCCTGCTTTTCCAGAATCTTGCCCAGCACGTAAAGATAATCCGGATTATAAGGATCGGCGCTGAGCGCGAGGTCTATGGCCTGGCGGGCAGCCGGAATGTTTCCCCGGGAGAATTCGATCTTGGCGAGCACGGCGTGGGCCTTGATGTTCTGCGGATCTTTGGCGAGAGCTTGATTCAACAGGTCGAGGGACGCGGGGAGTTGATTGCTGCGGGCGGAGTCAGCGGCCTGATCGACGAGATGGTCGGCCTCCATGCGCTGGGTTTTTTGCTCCTGGTCCTGCCGTGTTCGCTGTTCGAATTCAGCTTGAGTTTTTGCGGCAAGGCCGGGCTGGCCGGAGCACTGGTAAGCGCGGGCGAGTTCATACAGATTCTTTGGGTCGCGGGATGGATCCGATAGAGGCTTGAGCAGTTCGATGGCCTCGATGCAATGGCTGGTGCGGGTCAGGATTTTTGCCAGCAGCAGCCGGGAATCTTCGACGGCAGGGGCAAGAGAAACGGCCTTGCGGGCGTCGGCTTCAGCGCGGGCATTGTCATCGTCATTGGCACTGCGCTCAGAGTAGAGTTCGCCGCGGAAGTAGTAAGCCGAAGCTGAGTGGGGATCGAGTTGAATGGCCCGGTTGAATTGCGCGAAGGCGTGATCGGAATCGCCCCTGGCATGGTAGGCGGCACCGAGTTCTACGCGGGCGCGCGGCGACGACGGCGAACGCTTGACGGCCTGCTGCAAAGTTTTGATGGCGTCGTCGTAATGCTGAGCGTGGAAATCGATGTCAGCCAACTCGACCAGAGCGGAACTGCTTTTGGGGTGACGGGCACTGCAATCGGTCAAGACTTTGCGCGCTTCGTCATAGTTATAGACCCGCTTGTAGGCGAGACCGAGGCCGAGACAGAGTTTCTCATTCGATGGATCAAGGCGAAGAGCGGTTCGGTAGGCAGAGATGGCGGCGTCGGGGTGGCCGGCGGCGAGGGCAGTTTGGGCGTCGTGTTCGAGAGAGGTGATGCGAGCGGAGTGGGTTTGGGCAACAGCCCCGAATTGAATGATGAGGAAAACCGCAACGCAGACTCTTATGAAGCGCCCTTCCACAACTCTCATGATGCGGAGGTATATGCTCCTGACACCAGCACGATCGCCACAATGTAGAAGGCGAACATGAGAAGCAGGTAAATCTTCGCCCGGCTTCCTGCTCCCGCGAATTCTTTCCACACGAATATTCCCCATAGGGCGGCGACCATCGGCGCGGATTGTCCGATGGCATAGGATATTGCAACTCCGGTGAAACTTGCCGCCACAAAATTGAAAACCGTCCCTGTGCCCCAGATGAAACCGCCCAGGATACCCAGAAGGTGGTCACGGCGTGAGGCGCGGAAGTATTGCGAGAATTTTACCGGCTCGCCAACCAAGGGATGCTTCATGAAGTAAATGTTGACTACGAAACAGCACAGAAAGGCTCCGTGAGTGAAATAAACGGCGACGCCGTAAGGGCCGAGCGGGTGCGGCGCAGTGAAGGCGCGGGTGACAAAGGGCGGGAACGAACCCATCAGCACGCCGGAAACGATGCTGACCGTGATGCTCTTGCGGGAGACTGCCCGTGCCGCCGACCTGAGGGTGGCGTAGGCTTTTCCGTCCATGATGACGGCGGCAACCGCGCCCAGCACACCCAATGCCAGCAGGATCGGGTTGCCTTTCGGCTGGAGGGCGTAGCTGAGCACGACTCCGACGACCAGAGCGATTCCGATGGAGATGGGAAATGCGACTGCCAGTCCGGCCATTTCAATGGCCGCAACCAGCAGCAGGTTGGCGACGTTGAAGATGATGCCGCCGATGAGCGCATACACAATCGCCGAGGAATCGGCGGAATGAACATTGGCGAGGAAACTGGAGGAATCGTGGCCAAGGCTGCCGAGGGTGGAAGCGAGAATGACAGGAATTACGAAGATCCCAATGGCGTAATCCCAGTAAAAAAGCTCGAAGCGGAAGTTGCGCGTGCCCTTGTAAGTGTTCGCCCATGAGCCCCAGCAGATGGCGCTGGCGATGACCATGAGCAGGGCGACGGTGAAGTTTGGCGGAACGAACATAGTGAAAGGCTCCGGGCTCTTGGCCGTTAGCTCTTAGCCAAAGCCGGCTAAGAGCCAAGAGCCCGGAATCCTCAGAAGCTATAACGCGCGCCGAATTGTGCGGCGAAAGGCAAGCTGCCAGGCGAAATCTGCGTCGGCTTGCGGTAAATCTCAGTGCCGTAGACGGCGCCCGGCGTAGGATTCGCTGTCAACTGGTCCGGTACAAAGGCATTAACATCGGGATCGGAGAAAAGGTTGCCGCGATTGGTGAAATTAAACATGTCCGCAGAAATCTCCAGCATCTGGCGTTCCCTGAACTTGAACGACTTGGCGATCCGCAGGTCGGTTTCAAAGTAGTCGGGTTGACTTGCCGGAAAACGGGGCAAAAGATAGGCTTTGCCGCTGGCCGGGGTGACGGTGGGGTGATCGTTATTGGAGAACTGGTTAATGACCGAGTCATTGTTGGCGTCGGTGGTGTCGTAAGCGGGATAGGGGAGTCCGCTATGGGCGATGATCTGATCGCTGACGGTGAATCCCCAGGGCAGAAGCGCCACGATTCCAGCTTTGAACTGATGACGAATGTCGAGGCTATTGCGGCCGTAGTCGAGGTTGATGTTAAAGGGATCCGAAGGGCCGAAGAAGGATTCGCTGTCGCGCTCAGTGGAGGCGTTGTCGAGGTTCTTGCTCAGGGTGTAGTTGGCAAAAACCTGGTAGCGCGAAAGCGTCTTGCGAATTCCGGCGGTAAATGCCTCGTAATTGCCGCGGCTGAAGCTGCCCAGTTCGCTGGTGCCGAAACCGACCGGCTGAATGGTGGGATTAATACCGGCGAAGGGGACTAAGATAGCGCGCCCGAACTGGTCGTAATGGTCGACCACCACGTTTCTGGCCCACTGCGTGGTGCTGAAGCCGCCGGTGCGGAGCCGAGTGGAGTGCGCGTAGACGCCGGTGGCATCGAAAATCCATCCATGCCCGAGAGATTGCTGGACGCCGAACGTATAGTTGGCGACCTTGGGATTTTTGAAGGCGGGATCCACGTAGTTGATGGCTTGGCAGCCAATGAATGAAGTACACATCTGGTTCACCCCGAACGGGAGACTGTTGGGCGTGACAATGTTGGGAAAGACCGCCTGCGGGGGGAAGAAGCCAGGAGCGCCAAATACAGTGCCCACCAGCGATCCGCCGATGGTGGGGAAGAAGATCAGGGGAGTGTTGGCGTAGTACAAGCCATAGGCTCCGCGCAGCACGGTGGGATGCTGTTGCGAACCCAGGTTATAGGAAAAGCCGACGCGCGGACCCCACTGCTCGTAGTCGTTAGGGACACCCTGTGGAACCGGGGCGAGGTGACTACCGTTGGGACCGATGGGGCCAACGCCGATATAGACATCCTGCCCCTTCCCCTGGTCTCCGGGAATGGCGCTTTGGGGTTGCGGATTGCGGGTGCCATCCCAGCGCAGGCCGTAGGTAAGGGTAAAGCGCGAGGTCACCTGCCACTTATCCTGCCAGAAGAGGCCGATATCGGTTTGATAGTTCGCCTTGAGCGTGTTTGCCTTATTGATGTTGACATTGTTCAGGGCAAATCCCTGAATGAATGTAAAAGGGTTCCAACCCAGAGGCTCCCCCGGGGTGAAAAAATTAGCCAAGCTGGAGTACTCGTATTCGCCTGCGCCCCAGCCGACAAAAGTGTCTTTGTTGTCGAGGAAGGTGTTCACTTCGCCGCCGAACTTCATGTCGTGCTTCCGGAAAACGTAGTCGAAGTTGTCCTGCACCTGCAGCTTGCCATTGTCGTCGTTGGCGGGAAGGTAGAAGCGCTGGCCGAAGGAGCCGACGCCTTCGATGAATACCTGGGGAAGGCCGGCACCGTTGGTGTGACGCTTGCGGGTTTCATACTGAATTAACAGTTTGAGATCATTGACTTTGTTGGAGCCAAAAACGGTGTTCAAGCTGAAGACAGCGCTGGGGCCCTGATTCTGGTAATGCTCGGTATTGTCGAATGAGTCCGGGGTTTCGTTCTGGCCCTGGCCGCCGGTGAATCCGTTGGTATTGTTGCGGGAGAAGAAGGCACGGATGCTGAAGTGGTTTGCGGAGTTGATTTGCCAGTCATAATGTCCGAGGACGGAAACCAGGTCGGTGAACTGGGTGTGCGAGCCCTCGAGCGAGGACAGGGTGTAGTTGTAAGGCGCCGGCAGCATGGGGACGGCGCTGACGTCCTGGCCAAATTTTGTGACGAGGGGTCCGTGTTCCCGCTGGATGTCGGTTGCCAGAAAGAGGAATTGCTTGTCCTTGACGATGGGGAACCCGAAGGAGCCGCCAAACTGCTGCTGCAAATCCACGTTGGGAGCGTTTCCAAGAGCGTCGTTGGCAGTGAGAGTGTTGTTGCGCAAGTAGTAATGCGCGGTGCCGTGGATATCGTTGGTGCCGGACTTGGTGACCACGTTCAGCAGGCCACCGAGGGCGTGGCCAAATTCCGGGGCAAAACCGTTGGTGACCACCTGGAATTCCTGCACGGCATCGAGGGGAACGGTGAAGTTCTTGGTTTCGAGCGAGCCGAAGTTCTCACCGTAGTAGTTGTTGAAGGCATCGCCGCCGTCTATAGCGAGGCCGGTGTAGTCACTTTGCTGGCCGCCGAGGCGGATGCCGCCGCGCAGTCCGGGAACGATCTGCGCCGAGGAGGTGAGCTGGGCGAGGTCGCGGTAGTCGCGACCCGAGAGGGGCATATTGGAAATGCTTTCCGAGTTGATGACCTGGCCGACACCGGCAGTACTGGTATCCACGGGGGCGACGCTGGCCTTCACATCGACGTTTTCGGTGCTTCCGGCAACGGTGAGATCCACGTCCAGACTAATGCTGGCACCAACGTGCAAGTCGAGATTCTCGAACCGGGTGCGGGAGAATCCCGCAGCTTCTACCTTGAGGTTGTATTGCCCGGGCGGCACCTGCACAAAGCGGAACTCGCCGACGTCGCTGGTCTTGGCGGCGCGCTGGAAACCGGTGGAAGAACTGCTCAGAGTTACGGCCGCGCCTGCGACAACGGCGTGCTTTGGATCATAGACGGTGCCTTGCAGATCGGCCCTCTCCAGAGTCTGGGCGGACAACACTGCCGACACCCACAACATGGTTCCCAAAAAGCACAACAGCCTCGCGCAGCGCATGTGAATCCTCCCCGTTCGAGATTCCAACATACCTTTGGCCACAGAAAAACACGCAATACCCCGCGCCTCAAATGCGCACCGGGCTGCCCCACACAAGTTCAAACTGGCTGGTGAATCGCGCCGAAGGCGCAATTCGGAGATGCGACATTTAACGACTCTGACGCATGGAGTGTCAAGCAAATTTGTTTAAGAGAGGCGTTGGGGTGGGTTCAAGCCAGGGGTTGGTTTGGAAGATTAAGTATTTTCTAAGCCGCTACTTCCCTTTGATCCGGCCGACGAAAAGTTCCAAGAAGCGGCCGGCGTTAACCCCGACGCAGACCCTGGCATTGGGTGCGACCGGATCCAGGGCCTCAATCAAGTAACGGTCGCCGTGAAGCACATTTCGTTCCACATAGCCCTTGCGGTTGGCGACGGTTTCGCCGCGGGTGAATTCGCCGCGAGTTTCGACATCCACGTGCATGGCCTCGGTGGTGACGATGGAGGGGTCGAGAGCCACGCCGACCGCGAGAGGATCGTACATGGCGGTTCCGACGTCGCCGAATTTCTGCGCTAGTCCGAGAAGATACTTGGCGATGGCTGCGATGAAATCGCTTTGCGGGCCGGGGGCTGATTGCAATTGTTCCAGCTGATGTTGGGTAAAGAGCGTGCGCTCGCCAATGTCGGAGCCGACCATGGTAAGCGACGGCCAGCCGGCTTTGAAAACGATGGCAGCGGCTTCGGGATCGTTGTAAATGTTGGCCTCTGCGGCGGCGTTCACGTTTCCGCCCGAGATGGAGCCGCCCATGATGACGACTTCTTTCACCAAGGGCGCGATCGAGGGATCCTTGGAGACTGCCAACGCGATGTTGGTGAGCGGTCCGACGGGTATGAGGGTAATTTCGTGCGGGTATTTGTGAACCAGTTCGATGAGCAGGTCTGGGCCGAAACGCGGATCGGCTTTGCATTTCGAGGCGGGGAGTTCGATATCCGCCAGGCCGTTCTTGCCGTGCCAGAGTTCGGCAGTGATCAGCTTTTGGTTGAGCGGATGCCGGGCCCCGGCTGCGACCGGAATGTCGCAGCGGTTGGCGAGGCTGACGATCTTCAGAGCGTTCTCCAGGCCCTGCTCAGCGACGACGTTGCCGGGGACGACGGTGAGGGCTTCAACTTTGAACTCGGGGGAATTGAGGGCGAGCATGATGGCCATGGCATCGTCGGTGCCGGGATCGGTGTCAATGATGACGCGGCGCGTCTGAGCGGAGGAGAGAGTGCTGATGGCTAGAAGAAGTGAGGCGAATTTCAAGCAGGAAAATTTCATATGAACTCCGAGCTATTTTTCGACCATGGAGCTACAAGCTCTAACGCAGCGGAGAGGCAAAGTCAAATGGGATGGCCGCACCTTTCGTTTGTGTCTGGTGGCCATGCACGCTGGATCCCTCGCCCCGCTGGTGAAAGCGCGGGGCTTCGGGATGACTGCCGCCTTACTTGTGACCCTGCTGATCAGGGGCGGCGCCCGGTTCGGTGATGGTGAGAATCTGGTCTGCGGCCACGTCATCCAGCGTCTGGTGAATTCCGCTGGGCCAGCGAATCTCGATGTGTTTGACGCGGGCGTCTGTCCCCAAGCCAAAGTGGACGCGGCGGTCGCTGGCGGAAAGGTAACTGCCGGCGGTGCTCACGGTGGCGTACTGAGTTGCGCCGGAAGAGGAAACCAGTTTGATTTCGGCTCCGATGCCGTCGCGATTACTCTTGCGTCCGATCAAACGCAGCAGCAGCCAGTGGGCGGTGTTGCCATGATTTTGTAAAACATAAGCTAGGCCATTGTTGGTGGTGACTACGACGTCGAGCGCGCCATCATTATTAATGTCTCCGACGGCGAGGCCGCGGGCCGCCCATTTGTATTGGAATACCTCGCCGGATTGGGCGGAGACATCGGCGAATTTCTTGCCCGTGTTGCGCAACAGAAGAAGCGGCTGGAGGTAGCGCAGATGCGGGAAGGTAAGTTGAATGGTATCGAGCACGTGACCCTGGACGATGAACAGATCTTTCAGGCCGTCGTTGTCGTAGTCCATGAACTTCACGCCCCAGCCGGCGTACGGACGCGAAATCATACCCAGGCCGGTGCTGCCTGTCTCGTATGAGAATGTGCCGTTTCCGGTATTACGATAGAGGGCATACTTCTGTTCGGAGAGATTCGTAATAATAAGGTCAGGATTGCCGTCGTTGTCGTAATCGGCGAAATCTATGCCCATGCCGGCGTAGGAACGGCCATCTTCGTCCACGGCGGTGCCGGCGGGGATGGCGATCTCTTCAAAAGTGCCGTCGTGTCTGTTATGCAGAAGAAACTCGGGGACTGAATCGTTGGCAATCGCGATGTCAGCGTAGCCGTCGTGGTCGAAATCGGCGAAGGCCACGCCAAGGCCTTTGCCTTGCAGCTTGGCGAGGCCAGCCTTTTCTGAAATATCTGTGAAATGTCCGTTGCCATCGTTGTGATAGAGCAGAGGGGAAATTCCGTGAAACATATCGGGAGTGCAATAGGCACGATGCCCGGGCTGGTGCTCCCCACAGTATGGGTTGTTGTCGAATGACCAGTCGAGATACCGGGTGACGACGAGGTCGAGCAGGCCGTCATTGTCAATGTCCACAAAGGCTGCGCTGGCCGACCATCCGGAGGCGGCGACTCCGGCGGTTGCGGTGACATCGGAGAAGTGGCAGTTGCCGTCGTTGTGAAAAAGCTGGTTGTGAGGAAAGCCGGTGATATAGAGGTCTTCGCGGCCGTCGTTGTCGTAATCGCCGGTGGCCACGCCCATGCCGTACCCGGCTCCGGCCAGACCGGAACGCTCAGTAATGTCTTCAAAGGTGCCGTCGGCTTTCTGATGATAGAGACGGTTCCAATACTCCGGGCCAGTCTTGGCCGGAAGCGCGCCTTTGGGCATGGGATCAGGGATGCGTGCGCCGTTGACGAAAAAGATGTCGAGACGACCATCGTCATCGCAGTCAAATAGAGCGACCCCTGCGCCCATGGTTTCCACGAGATATTTCTGCGGAGTGGCGGAAGAGAGGTGACGGAAGTTGACGCCGAGTTTCTGGCTGACGTCGAGGAAGGTGACGGGGGTGCTTGATGCCGGTTTGGTCTGAGCTAGTGCAATGAGCGCGGTAATGACGAGGGAGGCGAGCGACGCACTCGCACAGAAGAAGACCCAGGCTCGGCGGGAGGCAGACAAGGTGCATGTAGTATCTCGCAAGTCAGTGGAATTATCCCGTGCCGTACAATCGGTGGTCGAACATGGAGCCGCCAGCCGAGATTGAAATTCGTGCCGCCAATCGTGGCGATGCAGCCGCGATCCTGCGATGCCTCGCGGCGGCTTTTGCTCCTTATCGCGCGGAATACACACCGGCTGGCTTTGAAGACACGGTCCTATCGCCGGAGACGGTGCATCTCCGTTTGCAGGAGATGCATGTTCTGGTCGCGACGGTGGCGGGAAATGTTGTGGGGACGGTCTCCGGCGTGTGCTGTGCCGGAGAAGGTCATTTGCGCGGCATGGCAGTCCTGCCGGAGTGGCGCGGCCGAGGCGTGGCGGCGAAATTGCTCGCGGCAATCGAAAGCTGGCTGGGCTCCCGCGGGTGCAGGCGGATCACTCTGGACACAACCTTGCCGCTCAAAGCCGCCGTGAAATTCTACGAGAAGAACGGATACCGGCGCTCGGAGAAGACAGCGGATTTTTTTGGCATGCCGCTGCTGGAATATGTGAAAGAGTTGTAGCGGCGAGTGTGTATAAGCCGCGGCTAACACTCTCCAGCTTTGCCCGTCAAAGCATAGGCTTCGATCGGGAGCCGGAATCTCCTCGCGCGGGGTAACGACGTGAACAAAATCGTTCTTACGGTTCTAGGTGTTGTGGTTTCTTCTCTCGGGCTGGCGCAGAGCATGCCCATGACTACTGCAGCCGTGCAACGCCAAGTCCAGGGTCAAGCCATCATCTCAAAGGAATTGCCGGCTGCCGAGCTGACTTTCGGCAGAGATTTCCGGTATGTGGGCGGGCAGGTTGTCAATCTCTATGGAAATGCGGAGGCCGAGCAGCATTTGTTCGTATCGAGCGGGAGCAGTGGGCCGGTGCAGAGATTCTATTGGGTGCAGTTCGAGCATTTTTTGCCAAGCAACAAGATGACATACGACTATGAGCCCAAGCGAACCACCGACATTGGGGGATTGCAATTCGTCTATGACGTGAAGAGCTTCCCCGACTATGCGGGTATGCAAGCCGAGGATCCCGTTTCTGACGGTGCTGCCATTGCCAAGCTACTGGCTCAACACCGGCTTGCGTTTCCCAATAAGACAGCGCGGGTTCGCATGTTTCATCTGCCGACTGCCGACCGCCGCACCGAGCTGATGATCATCTACGGGGAAGCGTTGCCGGAAGGTTCTAGAATTCCTGTGAGTGACAAGGGCGTTGCTCTGGACGACGATTTCCCTGATTCGGCCAAGACGATGCTTGAGCACGCGCGGGAAGGATTGGGGATCCGGAAGCGGTGAGTTCTCCGCCCTGACGCCAAAAAGCGTGGCGTCACTGGTGGGCGGCGCCTTCGACGATGAATATCCGGCTCTTGGTTGCGCCTTGCCGGATCCCCCTGATTGCCGTGTACTCTGGCGAATCGTACCACTCGCGCGCTTTCTTCGCGCTGTCGAACCCGATCACCACGACGTAGCCCTTTGGCGATTCGCCTTCGAGAGCCTGGACCTGGCCACCTCGAACGAGATAGTGGCCACCGGAAGATGCCACGATTTGCGGCGACTTCTCCCCATATTTCTGCAACGCCGTGGGATCGGTTACCTCGACTTCCGCGATTACGTAGCCAGGTGGCGTCTGGACGGACTGTGCATGAATCGCGATCGCGCCGGTAACGCCGATCAAGACGCCGGCCAGCACTGCCAGCGCCAGTTTGTGGTTCGCTGTCATCTTGATGTTCATCGATGCCTCCTCGAACCGCTCGGTCTTTATCGTGAGGTACCAGCATAGCTGGACAAGCGAGTGGATGTGCGAATCCGGTGTAAAAACAAGCAAAAAGTTGTGAACGAGTTGGTGCGTGGGGGGATTTTCCTCGGTGGAACGAATCCGTATCGTGGGGGAGGCTTGCTGTGCGGCGCGCCCGCGCCGAGGGCCTACGTGCGTTCCAAGTAATAAGAAGTCAAATCCCCCACCCTAGCCGCTTGAGGGCGATGCGGCTTCTGCGGTCGGGGAGGCGGCCAGGATGGTGCTCCCACACACATTCGCATGATGGGGACCGGCATCTTCGCGATTCCTTCCCATAAATATGGTAATATGGGAGAGTGAAAACAACCCTGGAAATCCCCGACTTCTTGTTCCGCCGCGCCAAGTCGGCGGCCGCCGAACGCGGGATCCCCTTGCGCCAGTTGGTCACCGAGGCTGTCCAGGAGAAATTGAGGACCACGTCCCAGGAAAAGCCCTGGATGAAACATCTGGGAAAGCTCAAACATCTCCATAAGGAAAGAAGGCAAGTCGAGAAGCGGGTTAAAGCGGCTTTCGAGCAAATCGACCCCGAAGTCTGGCACTGATTCTCTGGAAATGACTCTCTGGAAATGATTCTCTGAAATGATCCTCGATACCAACGCCTTGTCTGCCGCGGCCGACGATGAGCCTGCGGTCATCGCCCTTCTGGCTCAGGCCGATCAGGTGGCGATTCCGGTGGTTGTGCTTGGGGAGTATCGTTACGGCATCGCCCTCTCGCGAAACCGGGCCAGCTATGCGAACTGGTTGAGGGGTCTGCTGCAGGACTGCCTGGTGCTGGACATCCATGAGCCGACCACGCACTATTACGCGGAAATCACGCTCGAATTAAGGCAAAAGGGCAGGCCGATTCCAAGCAACGATATCTGGATCGCGGCCCTGTGCCGCCAGCACCGGCTTCCGTTACTGAGCCGCGATCGCCATTTCGATCTGGTAGCAGGAACCAAGCGGATCGGTTGGTGATCAGCGTTCGTCCCAACAGGGGTTCTTATCTTCTAATCTAGCTCGGCAACGAGGTACGCTTCCCGGCTCTAGAACGGAAGCAGTACCTTATCTGGGCCTTCGATTTCGTCTTTGGCCTGCAGGAATTCTTCAGTCCATGGTTTGCCCGCGCACTCGGGGCACTCGTCGATCGTGCTGCCAATGGCGAAACAGTGATAGCAGGTGCCTTTGGAGCTGGTGCCGGGGAACTTCTTACACGTCTTGCAGGGCTTGAAGAACTCGCGTTCGAGCGCTCGGTGCTCGCCCCATAGTTCGCGCTCACACATGATGCACATAATCTCCTCCTGACTGCCCATCTCCTGCGCCGAGCGAGCCCTTCACGGGGGATTTTTTCCTTGGCGGTTAATATAACTCCATCGCCTTCCTCTACTCTCCGGAAATCGGAATCGATACCGCTTTATTGCAGACGTCTATCCCAAAAACGGAAAAGGCCACGCTCATTTGTGAACGATACTACGGTCTCCACTGGCCTGACCTCGACGAAGCCCTTAGCACGGAAGGCTTGCTGCGCGGCGCGCCAGCGCCGAAGGCGCACATGCGCTCCAAGTAACAGAAATCAAATTCCCCACCCTAGCCGCTTGAGGGCAGTGGAGCCTTCTGTGGCGGAGCTGCGGCTAGGATGGGGCAACCGGCGATTTTTCGCGACCCTTAGTTGACCGTGAAATTGGTCGAACTCGCAACACTGCCGCCCTTGGTCGTGACCTTGATCTTTCCCGTGGTCGCGCCGGTAGGCACTGTCGCCGTAACCTCGATGTCCGAGACCACGGTGAAGCTGGCGGACTTCCCGTTGAACGTCACCCTCAGCGTCTGCATCAGGCCGGTGCCGTTGATCGTAACCAACTGACCAACCGGACCGCTGGGCGGAGAAAATGAAGTCATCGTCGGGGTCACGTCGAAGGTCTGCGAGCTGGTTAGTGTGGTCGAGCCGGTCGTAACCGTTACCGCGCCCGTCAGTGCAGCAGCCGGAACGATCGCCGTCAGAAACGTGCTCCCGGAGCGGGTCACGGTCGTGGCTTTGGTCCCACCGAACTCGACTACCGAAGAACTGTTAAAGCCCTGGCCAAGAATTCCGATCTTCGCGCCTTCCTTACCCGACGTGGATTGAAGCAGCGCGAAAGCGCCGAGCCCCATGTCGAGGCTGTAGAAAACTCCGCAGCCGATCCCCCCATTGCATTGCCCCGCAACGCCCCCCGTGCTTGTGAAACCGTAGAACAGGCCGTTGGTATGCTGGACAAGCGGGGTGGAAGGCCCATAGCCGTCCGTGCAATTCGGGTCCTGGCAAAAATTGTGCAGAATCGTGACTACACCCCCGGTCGTGACGCTATAAATCTGTCCGTCCTGGCCAGAGGCTCCCGTCCCGAAGATGCCGTACAGATTGCCGTCCGAACCTTGCACCATGGGTTCGGAGATCGGAGGCTCACCTGGCGTCACGGTGTTAATCACCGTGTAAGTACCGCCCGTGGTGAGCTGGAAAATCACGCCGCTGAAGGCCCCGCCACGATAGGTTGTGCCGTACAGGTTTCCGTCGCTGGCCGACACTAACGCATTCTCAATGTCATAACCGTCGCTGCAGTTGGACTGGCTGCAAAGGTTATAAAGCACCTTGAAGGTGCCGGTGGGTGTGATCTTATAAAGGACACCATCGTTATTTGCTCCCCCGGATGAGGTCCCGCCATAGAGGTTGCCATCGCTGCCGACAACCAACCCGCTACGCGGGTAAGCGCCGTCGGTCGCGCCACCCATGAACGTGTGCAGTACCTTGAAAATCGTCCCGGTCGAATTGATTTCGTAGATTACTCCGTACCCGGTGTTCGAGTAAAAGGTGACTCCATAAAAGAAACCGTTCGATGCCTCCACCAGCGCGGGAGCAGGTTGCTGTCCATCTGTACCCACGAAGCTGTGAATGGTAGTCTGAACACCGGCGGGCGTCATTTTAAAGACGCTTCCGTAACCCGTGCCGGCGTCCTGAGTTGTAGCGTAGAGATTTCCGTCAGTACCGAGGGTTTCGCCGCTGTCAGTAACGCCGCCAGGATTATCGAGAGGGGTCAGGAGCCCGCCGATGGTGGCACTAAAAACTTCCCCGGCCAATGCATTAGGAGCGGCAGCGTACACGTCGCCATTGCGTCCTTCGGAAATTGTGTAGGAGGTCGGGCCGTACACGTCAGACGCCTGGTTTGGAATAGCGTAGAGCACGGTATAGGTTTGCGCCTGCGCCGGAACCGCCGCCGCGGCGAAAACGAGCATAACCATCGCGGCCGTAAACGCCGCGAAGGTACGAAACCTCTTATCTTGTTTGCGGACGTAATTCATGGATCCTCCTTAGAGTGGTACAGTCTTATTGGTTCTTGCCTTGCGTTCCCCACCTGTCTTTAATTTGTTCCCCGAAATTTGTTCCCCGAAGTTTGTTCCCCGAGCCTCGAAGGCCCGGCGTTACCGTGCCCCCGGTTCCGCGATGCACACGGGATCAGCGCGGTGTCGTAGCGGATCCCCTTCCACTTCCATCCGGCGGCATTGCATTGGTGCTTCGCGGCGGCAAAAGAATCGCGCTTAGTACGATCACCAAAATTGTCAAACCTAGCACCACCAACACCCGCTCCAGCGAACTACTCCGAAATCGAACCATATCCGTCCCCCGGCAGATGGAATGCCCCCTACTGAACGATCCTGCTACTAGCGCCGTCGTGCCATTGCGCATGGCACGGATGGGTGATTTCGTTCGTTGTCGCACAGGGGGTATACTTGTACGCCTTTCGTTCCGGGGCAAGGGACACGACCGGACAAAAACGGGCGTAACCGGGTTTTTGTTCTTCATCTGGCGTTCGGCGGGGCGATCAGTGGCACAAGGCGCGAGCAATCATCCAGAGCGTCGCCTGGATTCGTGGAAGGAGATCGCCGCCTTCTTCGGACGGGACGAGAGGACTGTCCGGCGCTGGGAGAAGGAAAGCGCACTGCCCGTGCATCGTGTTCCCGGCGGCGCCAGGGGACGGGTCTTCGCCTATGAACGTGAGCTGGATCAATGGCTTAGCACTCCCCAGGCACAAGGCACCACAACCTTGGGGTTGGAGCCGCAAGCCGGCCCGGTCGAGTACGAGGGCAAGGGTTGGCACTTCGGCGCGGCAGCGATGTGGGTGGGAGCCCTGGCGGTTTGTGCCGTACTGGCGTCCGTGATCTGGTTTTATCGCAAGAACCATCGCTTTGCCGCCTTCGCGTCGGCTCCAAATGTGTCCAGCGCCCGCGCTAAAGATCTCCGTCAGGCGACGGCTGGAACCATCGATCCCCGCTCAGGCCCCGGGTCGGTTGCCGTGCTCCCCTTCGCCAACGTGCGGGGAGACGCCAAGACCGACTATCTCAGCGACGGCATTACCGAGTCATTGATCGGCAACCTTGCCCATCTGCCCCAGCTCAAGGTGAGGTCCCGCGACTCGGTCTTCCGCTACAAAGGAAAAGATGTTGACGTGCAGACTGCCGGCCGCAGCCTGGGCGTATCGGTCCTGGTGAGTGGGCGCGTGATGGCGCAGGGTGACGCCCTCGAAATAAGTGCAGAACTTACGGACATTCGGGACAACACGGAAATCTGGGGACACCGCTACGAGGGAAAGAAAGCCGACATAGTCTTGTTGCAGCAGCGAATGGCGGGTGACATTGCGGGAGAATTGCGTTCCACGCTTAGCACCGCGGATAGGGACCAGGTCACGCACCAGGGCACGCAGGATGCGGAGGCCTATTCGTTGTATTTGAAGGGCCGCTACGAGTTCAACAACCGGACGCTGGCAAGGTTGGACGCGGCCGTTAACTATTTCAATCGGGCCATCGCCAAAGATCCGGAGTATGCCCTGGCCTATTCCGGCTTGGCCGACGCCTATTCCGTAATGCCTTTCTATGGGGGGAATCCGAGCGAGGACTCTCCCAGGTCCAATGCCGCTGCCCGCAAGGCGCTGGAGTTGGATTCGAGCCTGGCTCATCCGCATGCCATTCTGGGCAGCAACGAGATGGGATACGACTGGGACTTTGCCGGAGGCGAGGCGGAGTTCAGGAAGGCATTTGAACTCGATCCCAACGATGCCACAGCCCATCAGTGGTTTGCCGAGAACCTGGGCACGCTGGGTGGGCGGCAGCAGGAGGCGTTGGCGGAAATCAATCTGGCTCATCAACTCGATCCGCAGTCGCTCATCATTCGCCGGGTGATGGCAAGCATTCGAGTTTCGGGACGCCAGTACGACGAGGCGATTTCCGTCTGCAAGGAACTGGAGACTGAAAACCCGACGTTCATTCTGGCACACGATTGCCTGCCCTATGGTTATTGGGGGAAGCACATGTACCCGCAGGTTGTTGAGGAATGGAAGACCTACGGACAACTCACCGGCAATCGGGACGATTTAGAGTATGGCGCTGCGCTGGAGCGGGGATTTCGCTCCGCAGGATGGAAAGGCGCGCTCACCGAAGCGATTGAGTTCTGGCAAAACCGGCGGAAGACTGGATATGTGTCTCCGCTGAAGATTGCCCGCCTGTATGCCGACCTGGGCGACAAGGAGCAGGCTTTTCAATGGCTCGACACGGCATATCGGGAACACGACTGGCTGCTCATGGGTTTGAACACTTACTTCCAACTCGATTCACTGCGTTCGGATCCCCGCTTTCCAGAGTTGGTGCGCAAGGTGGGCCTGCCGCAGTAAAACCAGGCTCCTAGCCCGGTAATGGGCAAGAATTGCAATCCTAAACTCAACTTCTCATATGCGAAGTGCGAGTATATCCGGCAGAATCCGGTGAAGGCAGGGTTGGTTGGCAGGCCGGAGGACTATCCGTGGCTGTGGGTGAATCCGGAGATCTAGAAAAACAAGGTCAAGAGCCGTGCGCGGGGCGCCCGCGCGCCACACAAACCACGAACGGAAAAGGCCACGCTCATTTCTGAACGTGGCCTTTATTTAATGCCGGCAACGACCTACTCTCCCACACACTTTCGCGTGCAGTACAATCGGCCCAGCGGGGCTTAACTTCCGGGTTCGGGATGCAAGCAGGCAAAATGGTGTAAGATTGCTGCCGTCTTCTGAGGAGTGCACACCGCTGGCATAAGGCAAGAGCGAACCGTACAGCCTTGGCCAGATGCTAGACAGATCAGATGGCAAGGTGCCGCGAAGGGGAACCCATCCTATGTACCCGATGAGCAAGGCTAATATTTGCGTGATTCTGCTGTTTGTCTCCGGCCCGGTGGCTCTGCATAGTCAGAGCGTTCCTGCCGCCCCGGCTAAGACCTTCGCCTATATCGCGAACTGGTCTGACAACACGGTTTCCGCCGTTGACACTCGCAACAACACCGTAGCGGCAACTATTACTGTTGGCTCCAACCCCTGGGGCGTCGCGGTCAACCGAACTGGCACGATCGCCTACGTTACCAACTGTTCATCCAACAATGTCTCGGTCATCAGCACAATTACAAACAAGGTCGTGGGCACCATTCCGGTCGGAAGCTGTCCTGTGGGTGTGGCATTCGCGCCGAATGGAAGAAGAGCATACGTAGCCAACCAGAATGCTAATTCGGTTTCAGTCATCAACACCACGACTAAGAGGATCGCTGCAACTGTTCCGGTGCAGGACAACCCCTATGGACTCGTGGTAACTCCAGACAACGCCTTCGTGTACGTTGCCAACATTAGTTCCGGCACGGTGTCGGTGATTTCGGCTTCCACGAACAAGGTGGTTGCCACGATTGTGCTAGGCAGCGGAGCGGGTTTCCCCGCGATCTCTCCGGATGGATCAACGGTTTACGTGCCGGAGTATGGCAATAACGGCTCTACAAATGCGGTAGCCGTAATTAGTACGGCTACTAACACGGTCGTGAATACGATCGATGTTGACGGCGTATGGGGCGCAGCGGTTAGCCCCGACGGCCAGTGGGTGTACGTCACTGATTACAGCAACGCCGATGATGTTGTTTCAGTAATCAGTACGGCCACTCAGACAGTCACAAACACCATTGCTGTTGGGTCATATCCGCTCGGCGTGGCCTTCTCCGAGGACGGTACCTATGCCTATGTGGCCAACTCGGCTAATGGTGGGCCGGGCAGTGTGTCTGTCATCGAAACCGCGTCCCAAACGGTGGTGAATACCATCAGCGTGGGGAACTACCCGATTGGTTTGGCCGCAACAACGATTCGCTAGTCATGCCCGGCGTTCATTTGCCGGTGCCGGGATGAAAACGGCTGGCCATGCGAGCGACACTTACGCCGAAACGGAAAAGGCCACGTTCATTTATGAACGTGGCCTTTATTTGATGCTGACGCCAAAACCCCGAGAGGGTGAGAGTTGTGGAATCCCACCTTTGGCAAAGAACGCCAAAGATGGGGCGCCCGTCGCCGGGGGCTAGAGGTGGGCCACCCGGCCGGACCTCTGGCGCCTGCGTCTCTAACGGGTTTCTTTGGTGGCTTTGCCTTCTACCAGGGTTGTGTAACCTCCCTTTCCGTCGGCCATTTCATACTTGCTCGTATACTCAGTGGGCGATAACATCGTGATTGTCGTTCTTCCTTTGACGGCTGTGCCAAACACCTTGTCTTCCACCATCCACGTCCAGGTATTTCCGTTAACCGTCCCTGTGCCGGTACCCACGAGTCCGGCACTGCTCGCATAAAATTCTGTGTAGACCTTCGCATCGCTGTCGTAGGCGATGATGGCGTCGGTCCTCGGTATTTGCCCTTCAGCGCGGCTCTCGACACAGAATCCCCCCGGACCCAATGTAACTGTCGCGGTGGTGACACCCTTACCGGCCGGCACATACTCGTTGGCTTTAATCTCGTTTTCCACTTTCCATGTCCCAAGAAAGTACTCCAACTTCTTGTGCTCGGGGCCTGGCTTCGGGCCCTCTGGTGGAGCTTGTGCGAGTGAGAGTGCTGTGAATCCGCAGATCAGAATGATGGCGACCGACGATCGCATGCTCATTGCGTGAATCCTCCTGAATGCGCACACAGTAGCAGCCGGGCCGTGACGTGTCCCGAAGGATTTGTTAAGATTGGCCGAAAACTCAATGGCTAGCCGGGAAGTATTTCACTTCGACGAGTTCGCGCTGGACGTGGGAGAGCGACGCCTGCTGCGCGGCGCAGAAACCGTTCGCTTGTCGCCGAAGGCCTACGATGTACTGGTTGTGTTGGTGCGGCAGTCGGGGCGGTTGGTCACGAAGGACGAATTGCTGGCGCAGGTTTGGCCCGAGTCGTTTGTCGAAGAGGGCATTCTCAATGTTCACGTAGCAGCGCTGCGCAAGGCGCTCGGCGACGACACGCGGCCTCCGGCCTACATCGAAACCGTCGTGCGGTCAGGGTATCGCTTCATCGCTGTAGTCAGCTTCGATCCGGCCGACGAGAAGCCATTGACACCGAGCGCCATAACGCGACCCGTCGAACTGTACGAGCTGGTCGGCCGCGGCCGGTCTCAACTGTTGTCAGGCTCGTACTTCGAACTCCCTACCGCCGTGGACGCATTTCGTTCCGCGATCGAGATCGATCCAACCTATGCACCGGCGCACGCCGGCCTTGCGCGCGCACGGTGCCTGCAGGCAGTGTTTCGCGCGGCGCCGCACGAGGAAGCGTTCACAGAGGCGAAAGCGTCCGCCTTGCGCGCGCTGGCGATGGACAGCGCCTCGGCGGACGCGCAAGTTGCCCTTGGCACCGTCCTTTTTCTCAGCGAGTGGGACTGGGCGGCGGCGGAGCGCAGCCTGCAGCGTGCGCTCCAGATCAATCCGGACCACACCGAGGCGCTACTACAGTATGGGTCGCTCCAGGAAGCGCTCGGACGGCTCGACGATGGGCTGCGATGCAAGCAGCAGGCGCTCGCACGCGATCCGCGATCGCCCGGCGTTCTGGTGCAGATCGCGATCTCGTATTGGCATCAGCGGAAGTACGACGACACGCTTGTCTGGGCCCAGCGAGCGCTCGACGTCGACCCGAAGCATGTGCTGGCGTGCCAATTCATTAACCACGTCTATTGGAAGATCGGGGACATCAATAGATTCGCGGCTTGGACCGTCAGCCAGGCCATCGCGTGGGGCTTTTCCGAAGAGAGAGTAGCGGTGTTGAAGCAGGTCACCGCAGACGCGCAGCAGGTGTACGCGACGGCCGGCCTCTCCGGGGTGAGAAGATTCATGGTGGATCAGATCACGAACCCGCAACTGGACTTCGACGTCTTGCTGAAGATGGCATTCTTTCGCGCCGTTCTGTATGGGGCGGCAGATCGGCTCGATGAAGCGTTCGACTGCCTTGATCAGGCCATCGCGTACCGCGACCCGGCACTCGTTCACCTGGCAGTCGCACCGGACTGGGACAGCCTCCGAGCTGACCCGCGGTTCGCAGAACGCCTGCGATCGATGGCGCTTCCTTCGGTCGCCTATGACAAAGCGGGTGGGCGTGCTTGTGCATAAGCGTGGGCAAGTAGCACACGCACGAGAATTCAGAACCCGTGACCGATCACAATAGACAGCAAGCCGCCTGATCTATGTCTCCATGATCGGCCCTTGTTTAATGCCGGCAACGACCGGATTTTATCCTGAGGTGAAGCCGAAGGACTCCCACACACTTTCGCGTGCAGTACAATCGGCCCAGCGGGGCTTAACTTGAGGCGCCTTGCGGGCGTGAGCGAAGCGGAAGCGGGCAGCCGAAATCCTGAGCGGAGCGAAGGATCTCTCCCCCCAGGTTAGCTCGCAACGAACACTCGCGAACCTGGGGTAGCCGGCACCCGAATGCGTCCGCCGAAAATGGGGAACGTCCCGTCTGTCCCCGGATTAATTCCCTCGCTCTTATCGAGAGCCACCCGCGGGCCACCGGCGCCTTCTTTACTCGTCCACGTCGTCAAACATGTCACGCTCTACTTCCGCCGGTGTCGCAGCGGAATCGTAATGGTCGTGGTAGTCGTCGTCGGGCTCGGGAGGAGGGCGGTAATTGGAGTGGGCGTCCTCAAGGGCTGCTTCGGCGCTGGAGATGGCGTCTTTCAACAACCTCTCGGTCTCCGGGTCCTTTGTCCAAGTGTAGAAGTCCTGCAAGCAATTGAGCAGCGGAGTATAGAAGGAATCAGGCTCTTCTCCCGAAGAATCGAAGTTTGAATCCCATCCGTCTATGAGTTGGTCTATATCGGGCATGAGTCGATCTATAACCTGATGGAACATCACATCAATCTCCGTGGCAGAAAACAAATGGCGAAGTTTCTCGGGATTTAGGAAGTCTGAGTCTGGCCAGTCCGCTGATAGCTCAACGACACGGTTGGCGATGGTGCTCTTAACATCTCCGGGGAGGAGATGTAGCCCCTGGAGCCGCGCCGCTAGACTAATTTCCGCAGAGCCAAACAGCTTATCGAATGCAGCAAGATCGTTCCATAGGGTCGGCGTTCTCTCGATGTATCGTTTGAGGAAGTCTTCGCCGCAGCGTTGGGACAGAAACGTCAGCCGCGGCTCCTTCTGCAGCTGCGAGAGGGCTCCGACCAGATGGCCATAGTGACTTCGTGGAATGACGACCTTCGCCCCCTCGACCGAGGCACCCCCGCAGACCGCCTCCATCGTGATTCTCTCAATGGGCGTTCCGCGAACGTAGATCTCGACGAGCTCCGGGTCCGCGGCAATAATCTCCGCCAATGCGTCCCCTATTGTCGGGTGCTTGTAAACCCATTTCGCCGCCTCGGCCGACCTCACATTCTTCACGAGGCTGTTGTTCATGTCCGAGAGAGCCTGACGGACCCCAGCAACGGAGCCTCCCAACAGCCGCAGGGCGTTTTCAACGAAAGGTTCTGATAGCGAGAGGGGGCTGCTCAGCGCCCCCCCAGCCATGAAGATCAGGGCGAGCGCCGCCTTCGACTCGGCATCAAGCGTTACAATTACCTCCTTTAGCCACTCAAGCGGGTGCTCGACGAAGTACGTGACCGATGCGGGAGACATTGCTAACTTCTTTGTGAAGAGCGGGTCCGCCAAGCGGCGAGCTATTTCCGGCAGGAATTTTGGGTTGCGCGATACGGTAGGCAAGAAGGGTTTTATCCTCGTTTTGAATGTGGTCGGCTGGCTTCCGAGTTTGAGGTGGTTGTAGAGGATCTGATTTCTTTCCGGTAGTGTGAGTTGCTCAACATGGATGACGACTTGCGACTCGGTCAGTAGGGGAAACGCGCTGACTTTGAGATCTCGGAGCGCAGCCCTATAAATGTAGTCTCGCGACGTAAAGAGAACCTTCGTCCCTTTCTGGACGGCCGCGTGCAGGTGTGGCAGTGCCGAATTCCAGGCTTGGGCCCAAGTGGCCTGATATTGGTTCGGGCCAAAAACGTCGTCGATCCAAAAAAATTGAGCTGGCTCGTTCGGGTTCCAGTGCTTGACAAACTCCTGAGCGCTTCTCTCTTTAAGCGTTGAGCATTTCCAGTTGTCTATCGCTCCGAGCGCAAGGCTTGCAGCGATGGTCGACTTGCCGGATGCGGGCTCTCCCAGAAGGAAGACAAACCCGTGATCTAGGATCGCATTAGCGCTCTTGCGGTAAGCGTCCGTGATTACGAACTTGGCCAATTCCTGCTGCATGGAAGAGAGAATCTCTGCGGCTTGACGATATTGGCGATCGTCTAGAATCTGGGAAAGGTCCCCAAGCCCATAAATCCTAGGAACTAGCATCCGGAGCCGGGTTGAAGCTAGGATTTGCTGAACGATCCAGTCTCTTCCGTATGAGAGGAATACTTTGATTCCCGGGATACTTTCGAATTGCTTCTTGAGGTCGACATCGGTCTGGCCGGACACTCCGAAATTCGTGAAAAGCAGATAGTTTGTTGCCAACCCTCTAGCGGCTAATTTTTTGGCCTTTGAGACTTCAGACTTAAGATCGGATGGAGATAGGGTCGCATTGGGCTTATTTGTGAATTTACATTGTGCGGTGAAAGATCCGGCCAAGGCTTCGTTGCCACTCATCCTCCAAGTTCCACAGAAAGCTCCATCACGGCCCGCATCCTTCGAGGGCAAGAATTGCTGAAAGGTTTGGCCTAGAACGTCGCTGCAAATGACTCCGATTAAATCCTGAAAGGCTTTCCAGCCTAAGGTGTGAAGGGCAAAGTCTGGATATTGGTTCGCTTGGATTTGCGGCGCGCTCTGGCTTACTCCGGCAGGTAGGTCGGGACTGCTCATCATTCACAGTATAGAGAGGCGTGCATTCTAGTCCAAAAGGAAAAGGCTACCAACATTTCTGTTGATAGCCTTTATTTAATGCCGGCAACGACCTACTCTCCCACACACTTTCGCGTGCAGTACAATCGGCCCAGCGGGGCTTAACTTCCGTGTTCGGGATGGGAACGGGTGGAACCCCCGCGGTAAGATCACCGACAACTTGTAGCAGCCGTCGTTCGTCGTTGGCCGTTCGTCGTTGGCCAAAACCTGGCTGCGAACTTGTGAAAGATCGTCGCCCGCAAAACCTAAGGACGATGCCTCACAACTGAATAGATTGGGAACAGCAGATTCCTCGACCGTTCTCGCCGCTTGCGCGGCTGCGAACGGCTCGGAATGACAAGCTATTTTACTTAAATCGACAAGACTCGAAAAATCTCGTCGGCGCACAGTCGTCAGAGCTTGCTCTCAGTCTCATCCAGGTTCTGACGAGTCGCTGAGTTGGCTGCAGCTTTCGAACAGTTTCGAACTGAAAGCTGACAGCTAAGTGCTGACGGCTGTTTTTCTGCACCGAGTAAATTTTATGGTCAAGCCGAACGGGCGATTAGTGCGGGTAAGCTTCACACATTACTGCGCTTTCACTTCCCGTCTATCAACCAGGTAGTCTTCCTGGG